>WNGH01000217.1_pt1 | contig 45329 bp, 47 predicted proteins | sample 5400631 | NCBI WGS metagenome assembly WNGH01 (sample SAMN13153373, study PRJNA577476) | soil metagenome | isolation source: 115 cm soil or saprolite under Garry oak tree replicate 1 | place: USA:California | collected 2016-06-15 | reverse complement strand
TTCCGGGCGCTCGCTCAGAGTGAGCGCTTTGATGCCGCATGGAACATGGTCTCGGCAGAATACCGACGCGACGTCTCCTTCCCCCAAAACGTCGTCCCGCTTTCCCCTCGCCGACCATCAGTATGAGACCTACACCCATTGGGTTTGTGAATGCGGCGAAGCGAGGCGTCAAAATTTCCTGTAACGCGCCAGGGGGAGACCGCTTTCCTCGACATACGCGTTGGAACTCTCCAGCGCCTCACGATTCTCGGCCAGCCACAGTTCGGCGCGTCGTTCGGTGACGGCCCGGGCCAAGCCGGCTTCCGCAGCCTGCGAAATATTGATGTTCAGCGACTTCGCTTTCGCTTCGGCCAGCAGGGCTTCTGCGAGAGTGACGTGGGTGGCCTTGCGCGCGCTTCTGCGCTTCCTTGCGGCGTGGCGGTTCTCATGGCGTCTCCTGGACAACAGAACACATTTGGGATTATTGCCGTGTATGCGCATGAATGGAAACATTGTGGTGCGCATCGGCCCCACGGCGGAGTAGGGTGCCGGGCTGAGGTACGAGGCAATCAGGTCAGCCTTTGCCGCGCAGCGGCGCCATCAGGTCGTCGGCGCGTCACTTGACGTCGGCCATGCCGCGGACCGCCTCGAAGCGGTCGAGCTTGCGTTTGGCGCGGGCGCCCGCCTTGCGGATCACGACGTCGCCGTGGCGATTGCGGCGATATCGATCGCGCACCCCGGCGCCAGGTCCAGGGCATCGCGGATTTGCTTCGGAATGGTGACCTGGCCTTTGCTGGTGAGGGTCGTTGCCATTTCGGCGCTCCGGAAGTATTACTGTGAGAACAACTGTAATGCTACGGGCTGGCGCCGGCGATTGCGCATGGGAAGAAATCCGCTATTCGGCGGGATAGGGGAGGGTTTGGGTTCCTTGCGCAATGAGCACGGTATTCCATGCACGAATAGTCGGAATAGCCGCCTCCTACCCGTCTTGTCCGCACATCCCGTGATAACGGGAGGGCCGCATTTTCGCCCTTCATCATCACCGGCCATCGTCGCGTTTCTTCTCCTGCGACGTGACGATTCCGATAGGCCGCTTGAGCGGCTCGGCCGGCGGCGCCATCAGTTGGCGCAGCGCGTCGAAGACCTGCTTCGTCCGTGCCCGGGTGTTGCCGGCGAAGGGTTCGTGCTGAAAAGACCGCGCTTCCGTCTTGCGCTCCAGGGCATCGAGTTGGGCGGCCAACTCGTGGTTCGCGGCCAGCGCCTCGCGCAAGCGCACGAAGGCGCGGACCACGTCGATGGACAGCTCTAGCGGGAATGCGGCTGGACGGGCGCCTTGCCCGCCGCAGGGGGCGGGAAGAAGACGACGCCGACCCGCCGGATATGATCGAGCAAGGCCGGATTGCGGATCGCGTGAAGCGGTGCAATGTCGAATGTATAGGGGAGCAGCAGGTCATCCAAGCGGCTGTCGAGTTGCGACAGTTGCTGCTCTGTCATCCGCTGGCCGACAAGGGCCAGGTCGATGTCCGATCCGGGGCGATGCGTCCCCTTGGCCCGGGAGCCGTAGAGAATGACTTGTTCTATGGCCGGAAATGCGGCCAGGACACTATGGATGCGATCGACTACCGCTGGCGCAAGGCCGAATTTCTCCGGGGCGACCGTGTCGTTAGCGAGCGGCACTGTGCAGCTCCTGCATGCGGGTGTTGAAGCTTTCAAACAGGGTCAGGTAACGCGTCGCAATCGCTTCGGCCAGTTGGCTGGCAATGCCCTCGTCATAAGTGTGCGAAGACCGGTTGCGGCTGGTGATGGTCTCCATCCAGCCTTCGCCGTCGGCGATCAGAGCGAGGCGGAATGCCTCGCGAATGGCATCGCGCGATCCGGTAATGGCGGTGCTGCCCTGGTACTCGAAGTAATCCTTCATTACATTCCAGGCGAGTTCGTGGGTGAATTCGAATGCCTTGATCAGTCCCTGTTGTTCCAGCCGGGACAGCGGCCTCTGACGACCGAGTTCCACGGCTTCGGCCAACTGCCCGAGCGCCCGTTGGTAGTTGCTCAGGCGCTGTCGCCAGCGAAGGTCGGGGTTACCGGTCATGGGTGGCATCTCTGGCTTGGAGGCGTCGACTGCACCGCATGGGTATGCTTGACACTTTCAGCTAAGGGTTCCATCGATTGACCTGGGGACGCGAATGCCATGCGTCCCACTGTCTCACAACGTGCGCCCGGCCTCAAGTCAACATCAACAGCCGCAAGCGGCGCCGAGCCGTCGTCGGGAGTGGCTCACGCTGCCTGCAAATCCGCGGCCGCGACGGCCGGGTGGCTGGAGCGCGTGGCGAGCTTGATGGCGGCCAGTGCGCCAGTGCCATCAGGGTCGTGAAAGGTCGCCGGCGGTCGAGTCATATAGGATGAAGTCATTCGCATCATAGGCGGTGACGCCGGCCTCCGCCACAAAGCGGGTGCCGGCCAAGTTCCCGACGGCGAGCGCCGAGAAGATCAAATGATCGAGCACGATCTTATCCTTGCCGGCAGTGACGCCGGTAATGGTGTCGACGTTCGTCGTGGCGTTGAGTGGCGTATTGAAGACGAAGCGGTCGCTGCGGGTATTCGGGGCGCAAGTCGCTGCTGCGGCCCTTCTCTTCTCGGCTAAGCCGGCATCGCCGCCAGTCGCCGCGCTTGCGCCTCAATGCCGGCAAGGATCGGTTCGGCCACCTGGTTCGGAAAGCCCGCCGGCAGCTCCGCGGCGACGCGTGTCAGCACGCCGGGCACCGCCGCCAGGATCGCGCCGATGGCGGCCTCGAAATCCGGACCCAGGGCGTTGCGTTTGGCCGCCTCGTTCCAGTGTCGGCGCTGGATGCCGTCGATCAGGTAATGGCGGTTCCGGCCGGCCACCGCCATCGCCAGCCGCAGCCGCTTGCGGTCGAAGAGCTTAGGCCCGCGGCCGGCGGCCGGCCAGGCGGACATGACGTCGTAGAGCGGCGTCAGGCGGAAGCGTCCTTGCTCCTCGAGGAAGATGCTGAAGTTCTTGGCGTGCCCGTCCGGGGCGCCGAGCAGCCAGAAAACGAGCTGGGCCGAGAGAAAAGTGCGCCGGTCGGCTTCCGCCGCCTGGCTGCCGCGCAGCAGCTTTAGGATCGCGTCGATGCCCGGCCCGCCATGGCTTTCGTACCTGAGCCCCGCGGGCAGCCCGAACGCCTGGCAGAAGTCCTCCTGCGGCAGGCGCGCCCACCAGTCGGTGAAGCGTCGCCGGTCGAACCGCTCGACCACCAGCGTCTTGTGCGGCCCGAAGCTTTCCATCCGGCAGGGCGCGACCGGCAATCCGAATGCCGCCAGCACGCGGCTGCACAGCCATTCGTTCTCGAGCGAAGTGGAGAAGTCGGCCTGCACGGTGCCGACCCGGCCCATGGGCAGCTTGAGGATATGGGTGGTGGGCGTCGCGCCGTGCGGCACGCACCATCGACCTTCGTGGCGGAGCAGCGCCGTCTTCTCCTGGGCGCCGGCGAGCGATAGGCGCAGCTCGTCTTCCTTGCCCAGCGGCAGTGGCGCGGCGCTCAGCGCCCGGTCGAGCAGCGCCACGACCCTCGCTTCGGTCAGCCGCGTCGCCTCGATCCGGCGCACTTCCGGTGCCGGGCTGCCGGCCGGCAGCAGTTGTACCGCGCCGACGCAATCCCGCCCGATAGCCTCCAGCAGTTGGAAGGCCTGGGCTCCGACGCCGTAACGGGCCGCGATGCGGAGCCGGATGTCGCGGCTGTCCGGCAGCAGGTTGTCGAAATAGGCTTCCACCACTTCGCCGCGGTACGGATCGGTCTCCCGGCTGAGCGGCAGCGACAGCGAGATCGGCCGCCGGCGGGGATTGGCCAGCCAGGCCGGCGCGTAGGCAAAGAGATGCCCCGCGCGCGGCGACACCGACCAGGTGCCGACCGGCTCGCCATTCATCCACACGTCGAGGGCTCGGGTCTGCGAGGGGCGCCCCGCCATCACCAGCGCTCCCGGGTCACCGTGGCCTGCGCTTGCTCCGACGCCGCGCCGCGCTGGGCGACCTGCAACTCCGCCTCGAGGGCCATCAGCACGGTCAGCAACTGGTCGACGGTAACCTTCTCCGGAGCCCGTTCGATGCGCGAGATCCGCTCCTGGGAGAGCCCGATCTTCCGCCCGAGCGCGGCCTGCGACAGCCCCTTCCGCTTGCGCAGGCGCTGCAGCAGCGGCCCGAGCTGACCGGTGGTCGTAATGGGGGTACTCATGGTCGTCTAGTCCTGATCTGGAATATTCATAGACTATGCTGTTAACGGCATAACATCAAGATATTCCCGATAAGGCATACTAAGGCGATGGCGGTCGACAGCGCCCGCCAACCGCTGGAGTTGTCGGTCGGCGTGTTCTGCGCCTGCCGCCCGGCCAGGAAGGCACGACGGATCGCCGTCATGTTTGCCGAACTATTCAGGGGCACGAATATTCGGTGGAGCCGCTTCCTACCCGCTTTGCGCGGACATCTCCCGGAGAGGGAAGGGTCGCATGGGCGGCCCTTCATCGTCACTGACCGTCGTTACGTCTTCTCCTCCGGCGACGTCACAAACCCGATCGGCCGCTTGGGCGGCTCGGGCCGGGGCGCCATCAATTGGCGCAGCGCCTCGAAGACCTGCTTCAACTGCGCCCGGTTGTTGCCGGCGAAGGTTTCGTGCGGCAAGGACAGCAACTCCGATTTCTGTTCCAGGGCATCGAGCTTGGCGGCCAACTCGTGGTTCGACGCCAGCGCCTCGCGCAGGCGGACGAAGGCGCGGACCACGTAGATGGACAGCTCGACCGCGCGGGGTGAATTGAGGACGGTGGCCGCCATGATTGTCCCGTGCTCGGTAATGGCGAGCGGCAGCTTGCGCCGGCCGCCGCGCCCGGGCTTTGAAGTCGCAGAATGCGATATCAAAGCGGCATATTCCGCGCCGCTTAACGCGAACATGAAATCTGCCGGGAAGCGATCCGCGTTGCGCCGCACCTGCTCGTTGAGCCGGCGCGTCTCGACGCCATAAAGAGGGCGGCAAGGTCTTCATCGAGCAAGACCTTCTGGCCGCGAATGACGACGATCGCCCGGGCGATGCGCTCGACGGGCAGGGCGGCCGCTTCGCTCATGTGGGTAGTTACCATAGTCTGCAATCGCGTATCTCGATAAATCAGGCTGTTACGTCTTGCCTGGGTCATCAAGTTTGCAACCAGCAGCTCCCATATGTTGGTGTTCGGATCTAATGGACCCGACTGCGCGTGCTGAACGCAATGGTCAATCTGATGCGAGAAGACAACATCGCTTCGGGCGGCACCGCTCCTATTCCAGTTCGTCCGCCAACGGCAGGTTCTTCTGGTGGGCAGCCAGCCTAGATGCCATCTGGTTCGGCACTCCTGCCTTGGAGAACTCTGCTTCCCAGACCGACAGGATGACGCGGCCGGTTGCCATAACGGTTTGCATCAGATCCTGGCGGACCCGATCCAGCACGCCGACCCGGCGCAGGAACACGTCGAATGTCTTGAGTGTGATCGAGGCAAATGCTCTCGTTTCGCCCATGTTGAGGGCGATGCTGGTGTCGTTTTGTGTGTAGGCCACGGTCGAAACCAGATCGTAGGCTGGCGATAGGCGCGGACGCACCGGCGTGTCGTAGAGTAGGGACCAGTTCTTGACGTGCGCGTCGCTGTTCCCCATCAGCACGTTGAGCACGAGGCGGCGGGCCATTTCGCGCAGGTCCTCGAGCCCGCCGGCGTACAGCAGAAGCGTTCGGCCGATCTGCTCGTAGTTGGCGTGGCGGTATTTTTGGTTGGTCCGCAGGTTGAATACCTGTGCGAAGTCCTCGACGTGGCGCCTGCCGCCATCGTCCGGGCGATCGAAGCGCTTGATGGCGTAGAACGGCTCGTTGGGGCGGAAGCCGGACATGTTGGGCAGTCCGTCGATTTGCTCCGGCCAGACTAAGAGGACCTCCGGCACGTTCAGGCCCGCGAGGCGTGCCACCGCCATCGTCGCGGCTTCCACCATCGGCAGGGCGACGAAGTCGTTGGAAGGCGGCTTGACGATGTAGTTACCGAGGGTGTCTCCGCCAGGAAGCGTGTATCGCTGCCCCTGCCGAAGCATCGAGAACTTCAGCTGCATGCCGCCGAGCGAAAATTTCAGTTTTGGAGGGACAGTCGGCAGCGGCTCGAGGCCGATTCCGCGCCGATGCTTCATGTGCTCGGGTGTTTCCGCCGACGTCAGCACGATGGCGCCCGGCAGGTCGCGGCCCAGCGCCATGAGGAGATCGAATTCCCGGTCCTCGTGGACTTTCAGTTCGGCCGCGATACGGGCGCGCAGTCCGCCTTCCGGCAGCAAGTTCGAGAAGAACGGTGGCGCCTTGACCAGCGACGACTTGTTCCTGTCGTCCAGCAGCAGGGCCTGGGTGGCGTCTTCGTCGCCGGGACGCGCCATGGAAAGCGACATGACCGGGCGGCCGAACCCGTAGTCGATGTAGCCCTGATCGACCACGAAGACCGTCTTCTCGTCCGGGTAGTGGGTGAGGTGGCCGACGAGTACGCCGTTCAGCCGCGCCTCGAGGGTACGGACGGCGATCACGGCGTGCCGTCCTTGAGGTCGCTAAATTCCTCCAGGAGATCCAGCGCCCGCGCAGGCGGCCGGGGGCCTCGGCGGACGAACGCCGTCTGCCCGACGGCAACAAACGTCAGTTCCATCCCGAGGGCGTTTGCATAGCTGACGAGGGTGTCGACCGTCACGTCGCCGCCTCGCTCGATCTTGGAGATTGTTGCCTGCCGGATGCCCCGCACCTTGCTCTGTGCCAAGCCGAGCTCTTCCCGCCGCTTGCGCAGCTGCTTTCCTAGCGCCACGAGGCTCTCGGGGTTGTGGACACGTTTTGGCGTATTTAGCATTGTTTGAGTATACGTCATTACGTGTAGATGTTAAATACCGTATAGAGTATGTACTAAGAACACATTATACGTACTAGAGAATCATCCTCGCTCCGCCGGTGGTGCCTCCGGCGTGCAGAGTGTTGATGTTCGGCGCCGATTGACCGGCGTGTGCGGAGTCGGCTGACCAGGGACCGATGAGTTCAGGGCGTGTCCCGGCAAGGGATCCTGTTCGATGAACCATGGTCAGTGTGACTCCACACAGGGTGGTTAATCGAGAGCAGGCACAGACACGGTTGACTCCATAGAGGATGGAGGCACCCGACCCCCTTGGGGACGGAAGGAGCCCCCGATGGGAAAGTGAAACCTGCCGGAATGGGCAGGCCGAAAGAACAAAGGGCGTGTCCGCTTTCGCAAACGCACCCTTCTGAAATGGCCCTCCTCGAGGAACTTCGGGGAGAGGGTTATTGTTTTGAGCTACGTGTGCACCCTATGTGGGGCAGGAGTACTCCCTATGGAGGCACGATTGCAGACTATGGGGGCCACCCACAGCTCGCCGGGCGGCCGCCGCCTTACCCGCAGCTCCCCACCGCGCCGCAGGCGGTGCAGAAGTCGCAGCCGTCCTTGCGGATCACCGTCATGTTGCCGCATTCGCCGCACAGGGCGCCCTGCTGCACCTTGATGCCGCCCTGTTCGCGCGGCGTCTCGAGGATGCCCATCTCGCGGGTCGGGTAGCCGTGCTCGTCGAGGATGCCGAGCATGGCGTAGCGGTGCATGATCAGCCGCGCGATGTAGGCCACGGTCGAGGGCCAGTTCTGCTGCCGGCGCGTGCCGGGGACGAAGGCCATGAAGTCGCCGAGGGGCTCGGGGTAATTGAGCAGCTTCCTAAGCTTCATGCCGATCCAGGCCGGGTCCATGACGCGCATGTCGAGCGACAGCAGCTTGGTCAGGCCGTCCAGCGCCCGCGGGTAGTTGCCCGACAGCCACACCGCGTAGGGCCGGGTGACGCCGTCGGGCAGGGTGATTTCCTTGAGGCCGAGAATGAAGTCTTCATTGGCGGCCGGGTTCACGATGTCCACGGTCCAGGACAGCGTGCCGTCGGTACCGGTCTTAGGCTCGTCGCGGGAGAACATGGCGTCGAGCACTGGGGTGGCGCCTTCGCCTTCGAGCGCGCCGAGTTTCTCGCAGCGGTAGCGGATCACCTGGGCCACGGCGGAGACGATGCCGGGCACCAGCTTCTTCTCGCCGGTCGGCGGGAAGGCCATCTTGAAGGATCCGTCGCCGATGGTGCCGGCCAGGGCATCGAGCTTGAGCTTGAGCCAGCCGCGGTCGTTGGCGCGCATGTCCATCGACAGCGTCTTGGCCACGGCGCCCAGGCCGCGCGGCTGCTCGGAGCCGTTGACCCAGACCTCGAAGGGAAAGGTGGCGCCGTTCTCGATGTGGCCGACGAACAGCGCGAACTCGCCGTGCGGCATCTCGATCATGTAGGTCCACGCCGAGTTGCCGTCGGTCAGGCGCGGCCGGCTCGGCCAGCGCAGCGAGGCCAGCACCGGCGCCGGCAGCGACTTGATGGCCAGGCGGCGGTTGGCGTCGTTGATGCTCACGTCATGGGGCTGCTTCTGCGCCTGCGCCGCCGGCTCGACCGACAGGACCGAGCCGAGCACGCTGTTAGGGCGGTAGGTGGCGAGGCCCTTTAGGCCGGCCTTCCAGGCGTCGAGGTAGAGATCCTCGAATTCGGCGTAGGGGTAGTCGGCGGGGACGTTGACGGTCTTGGAGATGGCCGTGTCGATGCACGGGGCGACCGCGGCGACCATGTCCTTGTGCGCCTGGGCGGAAATTTCGAGGGCCGTGACGAAGTAGCCGGGCAGCTGCTCGAGGTCGCCGCCGTGGTGCTTGTAGAGGCGCCAGGCGTAGTCCTCGACGGCGTATTCCTTGAAGGTGCCGTCGGCCATGCGCTTCTTGCGCGTGTAGGTCCAGGAGAAGGGCGGCTCGATGCCGTTGCTGGCGTTGTCGGCGAAGGCCAGGGAAATGGTGCCGGTCGGGGCGATCGACAGCAGGTGCGAGTTGCGGATGCCGTGCCTGCGGATCTGCTCCTTGACCTCGGCCGGCAGGCGCGAGGCGAAGTTGCCGCCGGACAGATACATGTCGGCGTTGAACAGCGGGAAGGCGCCGCGCTCCTTGGCCAGCTCGACCGAGGCCAGGTAGGCGCGGTCGCGCATGAACTCGGAAATCCGCGTCGCCATGGCCCGCGCCTCGACGCTGTCGTAGCGCAGCCGCAGCATGATGAGGGCATCGCCGAGGCCGGTGAAGCCCAGGCCGATGCGGCGCTTGGCGCGAGCCTCGGCCTGCTGCTGGGGGAGCGGCCAGTGCGTGGTGTCGAGGACGTTGTCGAGCATGCGCACCGAGACGTCGATGACGCGGCCGAAGCCGGCGAAATCGAAGGCCGCCTCCTCGGCGAAGGGCGCCGCGACGTAGTGGGTCAGGTTGATCGAGCCCAGGCAGCAGCAGCCGTAGGGCGGCAGCGGCTGTTCGGCGCAGTTGTGCACGTAGAGGCCGTTGGCGTCGAAGGCGTGCACCTCGGCGACCGTCACGTCATAGACCTCCTCGATGCCGTCGTCATCAAGCGCGGCCACCGTGGCGACGAAGCGCTCGCGGTTGAGGGTGCGCCGGTAGGCGCCTAGCGCGGCACTAAGCCGCGCCGCCTTGTCGGCATCCTCGAAGCCGATCCGTTCGGCGAAGCGCGCCAGGTTGTCGCCGGTAATGACGAGCTCATGGATGGCCTGGGTCGGGTAGTCGCGCACGCTGCCCTTGCCGTCGGGCAGGGCGCGGACGCCGGCCGGGTGGCGCTCGCGGTAGATCGTGGCGACGATGCCCAGGCGCAGCAGCATGCGCTGCGCGGCTTCCAGGTCGGCCAGCGAAGCCTGGGTCAGGCGCACGCTGACGCCCTTGTCCTGCGCGCCCTGCACCGAGCCGTCGGCGTCGAACAGGCCGCGCAGCACGCCGCAATAAAAGTCCGACGACTCGGCCTCGATGGCGGGGCTCAGGTGCTTGTTGCCCGGAGCCAGTCCGAGCGACAGGGCCAGGCTGCGCAGGGCGCCCAGCGCCAGGCGATATTCGCCGCGGCCCTCGACCATCTTCTGCCAGCCCCGGAAGTCGGCGCGATGGGGCAGGGTGCGCGCCGCCCGTTCCGCCGCCGCCATGATGCCGGCGACACCGGCGGCAACGATGGCGCCGCCGTTGGCCTGCTGGCGCGCCTCCGTGTCCCAGACGCTGAGGACGGCCTTGTCCTCCTTGAGCGTGCCGTCGCCGATCAATAGGCCGATCAGGTAACCCTCGGCCTCGCCGTGCCGGCCGGCCCAGCCGGCCAGGATGCCATGGTCATGGAGGACGATTTCGTCGCCGGCTTGCAGTTCGCCGGCCTTGATCCATTCGTCATCGCGGACGTAACGCGTCTGGCGGGCGACGCGCCGCACCGGATGGTCGGCGGTGAGGCGCAGCGCGTGGCCCTCGGCGGTGCGCAGCTTGAGCACCGGCTTGGTTCCCGTGGCGAAGAAACCCTGCGACTCGGTGGCGTAGGCCTTGCCGTCCACCACGGCTTCGAACGGGCGGCCGATCAGGTCGCGGACCTGGCGCGGTCCCGCGGCGGTCATGACCCAGGCATCGGCGGTGACGCAGGGGTTGGTGGCCTCGATGGCCTCGCAGTAGTAGAGGTTGTTGTCGCGGTTGATGCGGTCGAGGAAAAGGATGCCCGGCTCGGCGTGATCGTATGTCGAACGCATGATCTGGTCCCACAGCTCGCGGGCGCGCAGCTTGCGGTAGACCCACTGGCCGTCCTCGCGGCGGTAGGCGCCGCCTTCCTTGATGTCGCTGCAGGGCTCGGCGCGGTGGGCCAGTTCGACCTCGCCGTCGGCCTCGACGGCCTTCATGAAGGCGTCGGTGACGCCGACCGAGATGTTGAAGTTGCTCAGGTCGCCGACGTCCTTGGCGTGGATGAAATCCTCGATGTCGGGATGGTCGCAGCGCAGCACGCCCATCTGCGCGCCGCGCCGGCTGCCGGCCGATTCGACGGTCTCGCAGGAGCGGTCGAAGACGCGCATGTAGGACACCGGGCCGGAGGCGCGCGACTGGGTGCCCTTGACGTGGGCGCCGACCGGGCGGATCGACGAGAAGTCGTAGCCGACGCCGCCGCCGCGGCGCATCGTTTCGGCCGCTTGCGACAATGCCGTGTAGATGCCGGGACGGCCGTCGACCATGTCGGAGATCGAATCGCCGACCGGCTGGACGAAGCAGTTGATCAGCGTCGCGCAGAGATCGGTGCCGGCCGCCGAGTTGATGCGGCCGGCCGGAACGAAGCCGTGCTCCTGGGCGGCGAGGAACTGCATTTCCAACTGGGCGCGCCTGGCCTCGGGCTCGATCGCGGCCAGGGCGCGGGCGACGCGGGCGCGCACGTCGCGGACGTCCTGCTCGTTGCCCTTGGCATATTTCTCGAGCAGCACCTCGCCCGAGATTTCCTGCGGCAGCGGCAGGGCAAGTTGTTGAATATGAACTGTTTCCCCCGGTGATGCGTTCGTCGTTGTCATGGTTTTGTCCCGAACAGTGTGGCGATTTGAGCGGCAGAGCATACCGCCGCGTCCGGCCGATGTGAACTGAAAAATTGCTGTGCAATAAAATCAATAACTTGGGATGTCGCCTAGGGATTAGCAAGGCGTATGCCACTACATATAGTATGCCTGGCGGCGGTTTTCCAGCGAAATCAAGGCCGCTTGGCGCCCCTGTCGCAGTGGCCGCCGCAAGACAGCGCCGGCCCCAAAACACGGCGCCGCTCGGTTAAGCTAGCGGCCCTCCGCACCCTGTTCGACACCGCCATGGCCCAATACGTTTTCACCATGAACCGCGTGGGCAAGATCGTCCCGCCCAAGCGCCAGATTCTCAAGGACATTTCGCTGTCCTTCTTCCCCGGCGCCAAGATCGGCGTGCTCGGCCTGAATGGCTCGGGCAAGTCGACGCTGCTGCGCATCATGGCCGGCATCGACACCGACATCGAGGGCGAGGCGATCCCGATGCCGAACATGACCATCGGCCACCTGGCCCAGGAGCCGCAGCTCGCCCCCGAGGACACCGTACGCCAGGCCGTCGAGGGAGCGCTCGGCGAGCTGACGGAGGCGAAACGGAAGCTCGAGGAGATCTACGCCGCCTATGCCGAGCCCGACGCCGATTTCGACCGCCTCGCCACCGAGCAGGCCCGTTATGAAGCTGTCATCGCCGCGGCCGGCACCGATGTCGAGCACCAGCTCGAGATCGCCGCCGACGCGCTGCGCCTGCCGCCCTGGGAGGCGATCGTCAAGAATCTCTCCGGCGGCGAGAAGCGCCGCGTCGCGCTGTGCCGGCTGCTGCTCTCGCGGCCCGACATGCTGCTGCTCGACGAGCCGACCAACCACCTCGACGCCGAGTCGGTCGAGTGGCTCGAGCAGTTCCTGACCCGCTTCCCGGGCACCGTGGTGGCCGTCACCCACGACCGCTACTTCCTCGACAACGCCGCCGAGTGGATCCTTGAACTGGATCGCGGCTACGGCATCCCCTGGAAGGGTAACTATTCGTCATGGCTGGAGCAGAAGGAGCAGCGCCTCGAGACCGAGTCCAAGCAGGAGGCGGCGCGGATCAAGACGATGAAGCACGAGCTGGAGTGGGTGCGGCAGAACCCCAAGGCGCGCCAGGCCAAGAGCAAGGCGCGGCTGGCGCGCTTCGACGAGCTGAGCTCGCAGGAATACCAGAAGCGCAACGAGACCCAGGAAATCTTCATTCCCGTCGGCGAGCGCCTCGGCGACAAAGTCATCGAGTTCCACGAGGTCTCCAAGGGCTTCGGCGAGCGGCTGCTGATGGACAAACTCAGCTTCTCGGTGCCGCCCGGCGCCATCGTCGGCATCATCGGCCCCAACGGCGCCGGCAAGTCGACGCTGTTCCGCATGATCACCGGACAGGAAAAGCCCGATGCGGGCGAGGTCGTGGTCGGCCCGACGGTCAGGATGGCCTTCGTCGACCAGTCGCGCGACGCGCTGGACGGGACCAAGACGGTGTTCGAGGAGATCTCCGGCGGCGCCGACATCCTCACCGTCGGCCGCTACGAGACGCCGTCGCGGGCCTACATCGGCCGCTTCAACTTCAAGGGCGGCGACCAGGGCAAGAACGTCGGCAAGCTTTCCGGCGGCGAGCGCGGCCGCCTCCATCTGGCCAAGACGCTGATCGCCGGCGGCAACCTGCTGCTGCTCGACGAACCCTCCAACGACCTCGACGTGGAGACGCTGCGCGCCCTCGAAGAGGCGCTGCTCGAGTTCGCCGGCTGCGTGATGGTGATCAGCCACGACCGCTGGTTCCTCGACCGCATCGCCACCCACATCCTGGCCTGCGAGGGCGAATCGCAATGGAGCTTCTTCAACGGCAACTACCACGAGTACGAGGAAGACAAGAAGAAGCGGCTCGGCGAGGAGGGCGCCAAGCCGCACCGCATCCGCTACAAGCCGATCAGCCGCTAGCGCTGCCGAACGCGCCCCGCGCCCGGCGCGCCTGAAGCGCGGCGCGAACGGCTTAGAATAGCGGTCGTTACGCCGCCGCGGCGCGGCACAGGACAATGTCATCGAACGAGGAAAGGGTTGAGACCATGGGCAATATTGCGACCGCCGCCATCCGTACGGCGGCTCTCGTCGGCCACGGCGGCGCCGGCAAGACGACGCTGGTCGAGGCGCTGCTCGCCGCCGCCGGGGCGCTGAAGGCGGCCGGCAGCGTCGAACGGGGCAGCACGGTCTGCGATTACGATCCGCTGGAAAAGATCGCCGGCCATTCGCTGCAGTCGGCCCTGGTCAACTTCGGCTGGCGCGATAGCCGCGTCCACCTGATCGACACGCCGGGCTACCCGGATTTTTCCGGGCAGGCGATCGCCGCGCTGGCGGCCGTCGAGACGGCGCTGGTGGTCATCAACGCCCAGACCGGCATCGAACTGGCCACCGAGCGGATGATGCGCTGGGCCGGCAACCGCGGCCTGGCGCGGATGGTCGTGATCAACAAGATCGACGCCGACAACCTCGACCTGGCCGCCCTGGTGCGCGAGATCCGCGAGCGCTTCGGCCGCGAGTGCATGCTGCTCGACCTGCCGGCCCACGACCGCCACGACGTCGTCGAGGTGCTGTCCCACGACGGCGGCGATTCCGACTTCGATTCGGTGGCCGCCGCCCACCGCGCCCTGATCGACCAGGTCGTCGAGGAGGACGAGAGCCTGCTGGCGCGCTATCTCGAGGAAGGCGCCGACCCCACCGTCGAGGAGATGCACGCGGCCTTCGAGCAGGCGCTGCGCGCCGGCCACCTGGTGCCCATCCTGTTCGTCTCGGCCAAGACCGGCGCCGGCGTGCGCGAGCTGCTCGACGTGCTGGTGACGCTGGCGCCGAACCCGGCCGAGGGCAACCCGCCGCCCTTCTATCGCGGCGAGGCCGGCCACGAGGCCGAGGCCTTCCACGCCGTGCCCGACCCGGCGGCGCACGTGCTGGCCCACGTCTTCAAGGTCATCGTCGATCCTTATGTCGGCCGCATGGGAATCTTCCGCGTCCACCAGGGCACGGTGAGGAAGGACAGCCAGCTGTTCGTCGGCAGCGGCCGGAAATCGTTCAAGGCCGGCCACCTCTACCTGCTGCAGGGCAAGGACTACGTCGAGGTCGATGAGCTGGTGCCCGGCGACATCGGCGCCGTGGCCAAGGTCGAGGAGATCGAGTTCGACTGCGTGCTGCACGATTCCCATGACGAAGACATGATTCGGCTGAAGCCGCTCGACCTGCCCCGGCCGATGCAGGGACTGGCCGTCGAGACCATCCGCAAGGGCGACGAGCAGCGCCTCTTCGACGTGCTGCACCGGCTCGAACTCGAGGATCCCTGCTTCGTCGTCGAGCGCCACCCGAGCAGCCACGAGACGGTGGTCCGCGGCCTCGGCGAAATGCACCTCAAGTCCAAGCTGGAGAAGATGGCCCACAGCTACAAGCTCGAGGTATCGACGGCGCCGCCGCAGATTCCCTACCGGGAGACCGTGGTTCGCCCGGCCGAGGGCCATTTTCGCCACAAGAAGCAGAGCGGCGGCGCCGGCCAGTTCGGCGAGGTGTTCCTGCGCATCGAGCCGCTGCCGCGCGGCGCCGGCTTCGAGTTCGCCGACCAGGTCAAGGGCGGCGCCATTCCCAGCGTCTTCATGCCGGCCGTGGAGAAGGGCGTGCGCCGCGCTCTCGATGAAGGTGTCATAGCGGGCTTCCCGGTCGTCGACCTGCGCGTCATCGTCTATGACGGCAAGACGCATCCGGTCGATGGCAAGGAGGTGGCCTTCATCACCGCCGGGCGGGAAGCGGTGATGGAAGCCATCCGCGCCGCGGCGCCGATCGTCCTGGAGCCGATCGTCGATGTCGAGGTGCTCGGTCCCGAGGCGGCGATCGGCGACCTGACCGGCGACCTGTCGAGCAAGCGCGGCCAGGTCACCGGCACCGCCAACCGCGGCGGCGGCATGGCGGCGGTCTCGGCCCAGGTGCCGCTGGCCGAGCTGACCGACTACCAGTCGCGGCTCAAGTCGCTGACCGGCGGGCGCGGCGCCTACAGCATCGAATTCAGCCACTATGCCCAAGTCCCGCCGCCGACCCAGAGCCAGCTGGCGGCGAAATTCCGGCCGCGCGACAAGGAAGAGCAGTGAGCCGCGCCGGGCTGCGTCCCGGCGCCCGACGGTGATGAGCTCCCGGTGCCAAGCGGCGCGCCGGCGCGGCGCCGGGGCCTGGCTGCTGGTCGTTCTGCTGGCCGCCGTCCGGCTCGCCGCGGCGGCCGCGACCGAGCCCCTGCCGACGCTCAACATCGAACTCCGCGAGACCTCGGTGTCCGGAATTTCCTCGGGCGGCTTCATGGCCGTGCAGTTCGCCGTCGCCCATTCGAGCATCGTCCGCGGCGCCGGCATCATCGCCGCCGGACCCTACGACTGCGCCCGCGGCGAGGTGCTGCGGGCGACGACGCGCTGCTCGTGCACGCTCGATCTGCCCGGCCAGAGCTGCGCCGTCGGGCCGGCGAGTACCGAGGTCGACAGCCTGGTCGCGGAGACGCGCCGCCTGGCCCGCGGCGGGCTCATCGACGACCCGGCCAATCTGGCCCGGCAGCGCTTCTTCCTCGTCGCGGGCGGGCAGGACGGGACCGTGCCGGCCGCCGTCGTCGACCAGCTCAGGGACTACCTCGGCCGCTTCGTCGCGCCGGGTGGCATCGCGTTACGGCGCGTCGAGCACGCCGGCCACGCCATGCCGACGGAATCGTACGGCAATCCCTGCCCGGTCACCGCTTCTCCCTACCTCAACCGCTGCCGCTTCGCCGCCGCCGAGGCGCTGCTGGAGTGGATCTACGGCCCGCCGGCGGCACGGCGGAGCGGCGCGCCGGACGGCCGCCTGATTCGCTTCGACCAGACGCCCTTCGTCGCCGGCACGAGCTTCCGCTGGCTTACCGGGCTCGACGATACGGGATGGGTGTACGTGCCGGCCGCCTGCGCTCGCGGCCAGTCATGCCGACTGCATATCGCCCTGCACGGCTGCCGGCAGGGCCAGAGCTGGATTCCGCTGCAGCCGCCGGCGGAGGGTAGTTTGCAATTCGGCACGACCTTCGTCGAGCACGCCGGCTACAACGGTTGGGCCGATGCCAATCGCATCGTCGTGCTCTATCCCCAGGCGGTGTCGATCCCCTTGGTCAATCCGAACGGCTGCTGGGACTGGTGGGGCTACACCGGCGAGCACTACGCCGACCGGCAGGGCGTGCAAATCCGCGCCCTGCGGGCCATGGTCGACCGCCTCGGCGGCGGCCGTTGAGGCGGAGACTCAGAGCGGATTGAGGGTCTTGGCCCGCGTGTAATGCATGTAGCCGATGCTGGCGCCGGCGCGCCAGCCGACGCCGAGGCGGATCGGCGCGAGGACCACGTTGTTCCAGCGCTGATAATTGACGCCGGCGCCGCCGACGAAATAGAGGCTGCCGTCGACGCCGGGGAAGCGCTGGAAGATGTCCTCGGTCTTGGGCAGGTTGTAGACCAGGATGAAGACCTTCGAGGCGTTGGCGCCGAAGTCGAAGCCGACCGAGGGGCCCTGCCAATAGACCTTCTCGCCGCCGCCGCTCTTCAGCGTCAGCATGCCGTTGCCATAGCGCAGGCCGACGCCGATGGCGCCGGCGAGCTCCTCGCCCTTGATGTAGCCGTTGGGCCGGCCCTCGTCCTTGAAGGCCTTTTCGATGACCTTGGCCAGCCCCTCGGTCGTTTCGCCAAAGAAGTCGGTGGCGGCCTTGAGGATCGACTCCTGGTCGTAAGTGTCCTTGGCCTCGTCGGCGGCCCGGACATGGCCGGCGTGAAGCGCCAGGGCGGCAATCAGCGGTGCCGCAAGCCAGGCGGCGGCCCGCCGCCGCAACGCGGATGTCCTATGCATCGGTAGTTGCATCTCGGTCTCCAGGTGGATTTCGGATTCGCCGCCGGCAGGGTCATTGCTGTTTTACAAGCGCGCCGGCGTACCGCGCGGCAAGGCCGCGGCACAGCGCCCGCGACGTCACCTGCGGTTTGAAAGCGGTGCGCGGCGCGAGTTCCGGCGCCGCCGCGGTGGACTGTCGTCGACAGGCGACAGCCGTCGCGCCGCGGTGAGCGGCGACGGCCGGCTCGCGGCAGGGAACTCGCTGTCTATAATCGAAGACCCCGCATGAGGAGATGCACGATGAAGATTTCCATGTACCAGGCTTCCGTCCCGGTGTTCATCCGCCAACTCGGCGCCCTGGCGGCGATCCTCGAGAAGGCCGCGGCCCACGCCGAGGCGCACCGGATCGATGCGGCGGTACTGCTGGCGAGCCGGCTCTATCCGGACATGCTGCCCTTCGTCAAGCAGGTGCAGATCGCCACGGACCACGCCAAGGGCGCGGCGGCGCGGCTGGCCGGCCAGGAACCGCCGAAGTACGAGGATACGGAAGCGAGCTTCGGCGAACTGGCGGCGCGGATTCGCAAGACCGTCGATTATCTCGGCTCCGTTCCCGCCGGCGCCATCGACGGCTCCGACGAACGCGCCGTGAGCCTGACCATCCGTGGTAAGACGCTCGACTTCAAGGGCGCCGAATACCTGCTCCAATACGCGCTGCCCAACTTCTATTTCCACCTCACGACGGCCTACGCGATTCTTCGCCATGATGGCATCGTCATCGGCAAGAAGGACTTCCTCGGCGCGACCTAAGTATGCTTGGGCAATGCTAAGTACGGCACTCGCCGCGGCGCGCCCGGCGTGAGCGCGACGCGGCGTGCGCGGCGATGGCGGCTGGCCGGGTCGGCGAGCCTTGCCGTCGCCGTGCTGGCGGCGGCCGACGCGGGTGCCGCCGCGCCGTGGCGCGGGATCTACACGGAATCCGGCGCCGAACGGCTGTTCCAGCCCTGCGGTGGCGGCACGCGGCTGAACGTCAGCGGCGGCAGCGCCAAGGATGATCTGGGGTCGATCTATTCGGTGCTCGCGGCCCGCGGCGGCGGCCGCGTCTATGTCGAGCTGAGGGGCCGGCGGCGCGGCAACGCCCTGCACGTCGCGGCGCTCGAACGGGTCCAGCCCGGCGCCGCCGGCTGTGCCGAGGTGCTGCGCAATACCCTGTTCAATGCCTTCGGCACCTCGCCGGACTGGAACGTCTATATCGATCCGGCCGGCATCCGCCTGCGCACCCTGGCCGACGGCCTGCTGCCGGCCTTTCCCTATCGCCGCTATCGCCGTCAAGGCGAGGCCTGGGTGTTCGACACCGCCAATGCTAACGGCATACTACGGGTCGAGCTGCATCGCCTCCGCTGCATCGACGCCGATTCGGGCGGGCGCTTCGGCTTCAGCGCCGAAGTCAGCCACGGGGAGCGAAAATTCAGCGGCTGCGCCTATGCCGGCGCGCTGTTCCGCGACTAGGTTCGACGCGCGGCGCGGCCTATTCTTCGGGATCGTCGTCGGAAATATGCCGTTCGGTAATCGGCGCGGCTCGCTCGGCGGCCAGCATGGCGCGGCGCGTCTGCGGCGTTTCGAGGCTGATGCGGCCGAGCAGGCCGCCGCGGTAATCGGTCAGCAGGATCATCGCCGCTTTTTCCAGGTCCGCCTCGCTGCCGCCGCCGCGGACGGCGCGACGGCAGCCGCGCCGCGCCGCGATCGCCTCGACGACGCCGATGCCGTCGAGGCCGGCGCTGGCGAAGCCGTAGCGCGCGCTCAGCCGCTCCGCATAGCGCGCCAGCAGGATGTCGGCGAGAAAGGCCGCGACTTCCTCCTCGATGACCGCGTTGCGGCCGACGGCGTGGCTGGCGGCGAGCATGTAGCCGTCGGCATCGTGGGCGATCTTCGGCCAGAGCAGGCCGGGCGTATCGGTCAGGGTCATCAGCGGGCCGAGGTCGAGGCTCTGCTGCACCTTGGTGATCGCCGGTTCGTCGCCGACGGCGGCAATGCGGCGCTTGAGCAGGGCATTCATCAGCGTCGACTTGCCGACGTTGGGAATGCCCATGATCATCATCCGCAGCGGCTTCAGGGCATCGCTGCGGTGCGGCGCCAGGGCGCGGCACAGGGCGGGCAGGCGGGCGACGTCGGCGGGCTTCTTGGCCGACACGGCGACGGCCTTGACGCCGGGCTGCCGGTCATAGAACTCGAGCCAGGCGCGCGTCGCCTCCGGATCGGCGAGATCGGCCTTGTTGAGGACCTTCAGGCAGGGCCGCTGACGCTGCCGCCGCAGCTCGGCGATCAGCGGGTTGCAACTGGCCTCGGGCAGCCGGGCATCGAGGATCTCGATGACGACATCATTGCGGGCGAGGGCCTCGGCGGCCTTCTTGCGCGCGGCGGCCATGTGGCCGGGAAACCATTGAATCGTCATATCCGTGGAGAACGGCCGCCGCCGCGGCTAGTGCCGCGCAGTGCCGCGCTGCTTAGGATCGGCGGCGCGTTCCATCTAGGCGAGCCAGCGGCCCAGCGTGGCGATGGCGATGGTCAGGATGCCGAGCAGGATGTTGCTGCCGACCATCCGGCGGATGCGGGCCAGGGCGGCGCCGCCGGCTTTCCAGTCGGCGGCGTCGACGGCGCGTTTCAATGCCGCGTAGGGGCCCGTGAACACGTATACGTAGATGCCGATCATCAGCAGACCGCTGCCCAGCATCAGGTGCCAGCGCAAGGGCGCGGCGGCGAAACCGAGCGGGGCGATGATCGCCAGGCCGGTCGCCGGGATCAGCGTCACCGCCGCCCAGACCCAGGGGAAGAAACGGGCCAACACGGCGCGCCACAGCTTGAGCCGCAGCGGCGCTTCGAGCAGCTCGGCGGCGGCGGGGCGCAGGAACTGGTAGGCGAAGACCATGCCGCCGACCCACAGGACGACGCTCGAAAGGTGCACGAAGAGCAGCAGCGGATAGGGATTCATCGCCAAGGGCCGGCCGCGATGCGGCGGTGCTTAGTGCTTGCCGACGACGGCGAGCAGCATGAAGGGGCTCAGGATGCTGATGCCGGCAACGCATGCGGCCGGGCAGGCGTCCGCCGGTGCGGCCTCGCACCACATGACAATGCCATTGACCATGAGGTTGATTTCCTGACGCTTGTATTCGACGGCGACTCGGCTGCCGATTTCGACGCCGCTGCCGATCACCAGCTTGGCGCCGGCCGACGACAGGTCGCGCAACTTGAGCACGGGAATCTTCTCCTCGCCGGCGTGCAGCCAGAATTCTCCAAGCGGCTGGCTATCGATAACGACCCGCTCTTCCCGGCGCTGCTCGCTGCTCGTCATATTTATCTCCCTCGGCCTGGGTCGGAAATCAAAGCACGGATTCTCGGCTGCCGACCAGGCAAACGCAAGCGCCGCCGGCGCGTTCGCCCGCGGCCGGGCGCAGGTATGATGGCCCGATCGGCATTGCGAAAGCCGGACCGGCGATGAACCCTGCCACGATGCGCGCCATGATTCTCGATCGGCCGGGCGAAGCGCTGCGCCCGGCCGAGCTGCCCGTGCCGACGGCGACGGCCGGCCGGCTGCTGCTGCGCGTCGAGGCCTGCGGCGTCTGCCGCACCGACCTGCACCTGGTGGACGGCGAGTTGCCGGACCCGCTGCTGCCGGTGGTGCCCGGCCACGAGATCGTCGGCCGCGTTACGGCCGTCGGTGCCGGTGTCGCCGGCTTTTCCCTCGGCCAGCGCGTCGGCGTGCCCTGGCTCGGCCACACCTGCGGACTATGCCGCTACTGCCGGGGCGGCCGCGAGAATCTCTGCGACGAGGCGCGTTTCACCGGTTACCAGATCCACGGCGGCTATGCCGAATACACGCTGGCCGAGGCGCGCTTCTGCTTCACCCTGGCGCAGGACGGCGACGCCGCGGCGCTGGCGCCGCTGCTCTGCGCCAGGCTGATCGGCTACCGGGCCCTGAGGCTGGCCGGGGATGCGCCGCGGATCGGCATCTACGGCTTCGGCGCCGCGGCGCACATCGTCGCCCAGGTGCTGCGCTACGAGGGACGCGAGTTCTACGCCTTCACCCGTCTGGGCGACACGGCCAGCCAAGGCTTTGCCCAGGAGCTTGGCGCCGCCTGGGCCGGGGCAGCTGGCCAGGCGCCGCCGCACCCGCTCGACGCGGCGCTGATCTTCGCCCCGGCCGGCGAGCTGGTGCCGGCGGCCCTCGCCGCCGTCGCCAAGGGCGGCAGTGTCGTCTGCGCCGGCATCCACATGAGCGACATCCCCTCGTTTCCCTACGCGTTGCTCTGGGGCGAGCGGCTGATCCGCTCGGTGGCCAACCTGACGCGCCGCGACGGCGAGCAGTTCCTGGCCCTCGCGCCGCGGCTGCCGGTGCGCACCGAGGTGCGGCGTTTCCCGCTTGAGCAGGCCAACGAGGCCTTGGCCGAACTGCGCCGCGGCGCCTTCCAGGGCGCCGCCGTGCTGGTCATGGAACCCGGCGCCGCGGCGGCCGGCGCAGTATGATCGGAGCCTAACAGAGGAACCGCCGCCATGGCCGACACCGCCGATCACGATCACCCCGTCCCGCGCCGCGCCGGCATCGGCATACCGCGCCGCGACGGCTTCGACGCCGCGGCCTTCGAACGCGCCGTGACCGACCTGCTGCACGCCTGCGGCATCGCCTCCGACGTGCCGCACATGGCCAAGACGGCGCAGCGGGTGCGCGATCTCTGGCAGCGGCGGCTGCTCGGCGGCTACGAGATCGATCCGGCCGGGGTGCTCGGCGAGGGCATCGAGGACGAGCGCCGCGACATGGTGGTGGTCCGCGGCATCGCCGTCCACGGCGTCTGTCCGCACCACCTCGTGCCGTTCCGCGGCGTCGCCCATGTCGGCTACATGCCGGGCGGGCGCCTGCACGGCTTCGGCCGCATCGCCCGCCTGGTCGATGCCATCGGTCACCGCTTCACCTACCAGGAATGGATGACCCGCGACATCGCCGAGGCGATGGTGCGCCACGGCCTGGCCGCCGGCGGCGCCTGCGTCATCGAGGCCGAGCAACTGTGCCTGTTGCTCGGCGAAGACCGGCGCGGCGACGAGCGCGTCATCACCCTGGCCTTCACCGGCGTGTTCGAGGATTCCGCGCAGTTGCGCAGCGAATTCCTGCGGGCGATCGGCGGGCGGATGCCCTAAGTCTTATGCGTCTTATGCGAGCTTCTTGTGGCTGCCGTCGCACATCGGCTTGTGGCCGCTGTGCTTGCAGCCGCAGAGCCAGACCTGCTCCGACTTTTCGGCGGTGAACTGCAGCGGCGTGAAGGCGCTGCCCTGGTGCGAACCATCGCAGAAAGGCTGCGTCTTGCTCTGCCCGCAGGCGCACCACGTGTAGGTCTTGCCGGCTTCGACGGCGACGGCGTAGGGAGCCTTCTGGGCGACGTGGGGATCCGGCACGCTGCCTTCCCGGTTGTCGATCTGCACGCAGGCGCCGCTGCAATCGCCGCAGCGCCAGTCCGAGACATTGACCGCCTGGTAGAACCAGCGCATGTGCGCCTCGTCGATCGGGACGGCGTTGCGGACGAATAGATGCGATAGCCAGATGACGTTTTCGACGATCCAGTCGTCCTCGGGCAGGCCTTCGGCCAGGTCGCCGTCGTCCGGGAAACCCCGGCTGAATATGCCGAAGGTACCCATGTCGCCGCCGCCGTGCAGCGGGTCGAGGCGCAACGGGCGACCGCGGTAGCGGATGTCCCACTGGCCGGAGCAATATTCGTCGGCGCTGCCGGTCCAGCCGGCGACGAAGGGGTTGGCGGGCGCGCTGTCGCTGCCCGCAACGGCAGTCGATGTGCCGGCGGCGGAGGTGGTGGTGGTCTCAAGGTCCATGATGCGCACTATGCGTTCGAAGACGGGTCATTTCTGCGCGCCGGCCGCAGCGGGTCCGGCGGCAAGTCTCCCTGTAACCATAGACTCAGTTTCGTGCGTGCGACAGGTGAAAATTCTCCACCCCGTCGAAATGCGTCAGTTCCCGTGCCAGCTCGGCGAGCGGGGCGCCCGTTTCCTTGGCCAGCGCAACGGCGACGAAGCGCCATTCCTCCTGCCCGTTCTCGAAGCAGATGGAAAGCGAGCCGCCGGCAATTTCGTAGCCGCGCTCCAGGGCCGTCCGCCGCAACACATCCTCCCGCGGCGTGAACTCCCTGCGGAAGCGCAGCGTGATCGCCACGGCGTGGCGCGACGGCAGCCAGCCCTCCAGCCGGCCGATCCACAGCATGCTGCCCGCCGACATCAGCGCCAGTAGGATCGCCGAGGCGTAGAAGCCGATGCCGACCATAATGCCGATCGCCGAGGAGGCCCAGACGGAGGCGGCGGTGGTCAGCCCGCTGATGTTGAATCCCTCCTTCATGATGACCCCGGCGCCGAGAAAGCCGATCCCGGTGACGATGCCCTGGATGATCCGCGTCGGGTCGATAGCGGCAGCGTGGGCCGCCTGGCCGCCGTACCAGTAGCTGGGGTAGCCGGCGATCACCGTCAGGGCCGCCGAGGCCATGCAGACCAGGCCGTAGGTGCGCATTCCGGCGGCGCGGCCGCGGTAGGAGCGCTCGTAGCCGACCAGCAGGCCGAGCAGCAGGGCGCCGAACAGGTTGAGGAAGACGACGAGGTTGGTGGCGACTTCCGGGGCCGACCAGTAGGTCAGCAGCGAATTGATGTCGAGCGGGTTCATGTGTCGTCGTGGCGGTCGGGCCGTCGCATCGAATTCCAGTCCTGTGTTGTGCCGCCGCCGCGCTCCGAAGGCGGCGCGGCGATGGCCGAAAGAGTTTGCCGAGCATAGCATTGCGCATCGCCGATGAAGGCCGCGAAATCGCTGGCGAAATCTTCGTAAGCGCCACCGAGTTCGGCGATGGCGCCGGCCAGCGGGTTGGGCCGCCTCAGGCGGTGCGCGGCGATGCGGTCGAGGGCGCGTCCGGTCGCCTCGATCGAGCGATAGGAACTCAGCCAGTCGGTCTCGCGCATCGCCGGCAGGATGCGCGCCAGCGCCGCCGGCAGAAGATCGGCACGGGCCGCCATCAGGGCATAGGTATCAGCGCTGAATTCGCCCAGCGGCTGGACGCTGAACTCTTCCCAGCGGCGCGCCAGAAAATGGTCGTAGAACAGGTCGATCATGATGCCAGCATAGCGGCGGCGCACCAGGCTGACCCGCTCGCGGCTGGCGCGAAATGCCGCGTGCCGGTCGGTGAAGCTGTCAATGCGCCGGTGCAGCAGCACGCCGGCGGCGACATCGTGCGGCAAGCCGGCCGGCAACGGGCCCTTGACGAAATCGCCGAGCATGCCGCCGAGACGCATCGCCGGATCCGGACCCGCCAGCAGGGCGTGGCCGAGGAAGTTCATGGGCCTATTCGCAGCATCTATTTGACTGGCATGAATAGCCGACTAATAATATCAACTATTATCACCCCAACCGGAACGGAGAAGAACATGATCAACATCAACGGCAAGATGATCGAAACCGACGCCGAAGGCTACCTCGCCAATCTCGACGACTGGTCCGAGGAGGTCGCGACCACCCTGGCCGGACAAGATCAGCTCAGCCTCGGCGCAGACCACTGGCGGATCCTCAACTGGATCCGCGCCTATTACCAGGAGAACGGCACGGCCCCAAACCTGCGCGTCATGCAGAAACTGCTCAAGGACGAGATCGGCGCGGAACTGGCCGACAAGAAGGTCCTGTTCGATCTGTTTCCCTACGGCCCCGCCAAGCAGGGCGCGCGCTACGCCGGCATGCCGAAGCCGACCGGCTGCGTCTAGGATATCGCGCGGCATTATTCCCGGCCGCAGCGACCCGGCCGGCGCTTCGTTCATGACCTCGACCAGGACCGTTGCGCAAGCCGGTTGAGTGCATATTCACGGGCGTCGGCGCAAAGCGATACGCGCCGTTGGGGGGCCGCAAGCACTACGCCGCCGACCGGCCGGCTGCGGGTCCGTCGCGGGGCCGCTCGGGCAATGAAGGAACTTATGCGCTGATCCGAGCGTCATCGTTAGTGTTGGCGCAACAATTCCGTTCCCGGAACGAACGACTGTCATCCATGGGGAAGCTCATGTGGAAGAAACAGTGGATCCGGCAAGCCGTCACCCGCCTCGAGAGCCGCGCCCTGCCGCTGTGCGTCCGCTTCTGGGACGGCAGCGAGTTCCGGCCGCAGGGCACCGCGCAGGTGACCCTGACGCTGCACAGCCCGGCGGCGTTGTGGTCGCTGGCCAGCCCGACCCTGGGCCGGCTGGCGCGCGCCTACGTCGAGCGGAAGATCGACCTCGATGGTGATTTTCGCGATGTCCTCGCGCTCGGCGAGCGCCTTTGCGATGCGACGACCGCCCTCGACCGGCGGGGAACGTCAGTATTCTCGTGGCTGCGTCACACGCTGCCCAAGGATCGCCTCAACATCAGCCATCACTACGACGTCTCCAACGACTTTTTCGCCTTGTGGCTCGACGCCCGCCGCGTCTATTCCTGCGCCTATTTCCGTCGCCACGACGACAGTCTCGAACGGGCCCAGGAACAGAAACTCGACCTGATCTGCCGCAAGCTGATGCTCAAGCCGGGCGAGCGCTTTCTCGACATCGGCTGCGGCTGGGGCGGCCTGCTCCTGTGGGCCGCCGAACGCTATGGCGTTAATGCCACGGGCATTACGCTGTCGCGCGACCAGCTGGCCTACGTCGCCGCCGAGATCCGCCGGCGTGGCCTCGCCGACCGAGTCGAGGTGCGGCTGCAGGACTATCGCGAAGTTCCCGGGCAGGAGGAATTCGACAAGATCGCCTCAGTCGGGATGTTCGAGCACGTCGGCCGCTCCCGCCTCCCGGCCTATTTCGCCAAGCTCGCTGCGCTGCTAAAGCCCGGCGGATTGGTGATGAACCACGGCATCACCGCCCCCGACCTAGACTTCGACGGCCTGCGCAGCGATTGCGACCGATTCGTCGAGCGCTACGTTTTTCCCGGCGGCGAGCTTTGCCACGTTTCCGTCCCCCTGGCGGCGCTCGGCCGCTGCGGCCTGGAAATTCTCGACGTCGAGTCGCTGCGGCCGCATTACGCCCATACGCTCTGGCACTGGTCCGATCGCCTCGAAGCCAACGCCGAAGCGGCGCGCCGCATCGTCGGCGAACAGAAGTTCCGCGTCTGGCGCATCTACATGGCCGGTGCCGCCCATGCCTTCGGTCGCGGCTGGCTGTCGATCCACCAAGTGCTGGCCGGCAAGCCCATGGATGACGGCAGCATCGTCTATCCTTATACTCGCGACCACCTGCTCGCCTAAAAGCCCGATCCCGGCCGCTGGAGAAATTTCTCTTCGGCGGCGGTCGATTCCCGGCCGAGGATGCGGTTGCGGTGCGGAAAGCGGCCGAAGCGGGCGACGATGTCGCGGTGCCGGACGGCATAGGCGAGGCTGTCGGCCATTTCCGGGTGCTCGGCGGCAAGGGCGGAAAACAGCGCCACGCTGCGCTCCTGGGCGGCGCCATCCTCGGCGTGCTCGAAGGGCATATAGACGAAACCGCGTTGGCGAGGCGAAAGAACCGCCTCCGCTGCCGTCGCCACCAGGGTCGCGGCGCCGGCCAGGGCCTGTTCGTCGCCGGCGAAGGCGAGCGGCGTGCCGCGGAAGGCATTGCGGGTGAACTGATCGAGCAGCAGAATCCGCGCCAGCGCTCCGCTCGCCTCGGCGTTCCAGGCGGTCAGCCCGCCCGCCAGCGCCGTCTCGATCGCCTCGCCGAAGCGGCTGCGGACCTGTCCATCGAAGGCCGGGTCGATGGCGAACCATTCCCGGCGCGACTGCCCGTGCCCGGGCGCGCCGGCCGGCAGGAACCAGAAATCGAGGACCGATTGCCAGGCGGGCGTTGTCATGGCGCCTCCAGACCCGCAGTATAGAAGCTGTTCAGGCGGCCAGCAGGCGCCCCGTATGGCGGGCGATGATCCACTCCTCGTTGGTCGGCAGGACGAGCACCCGGACCCGACTGTCCGGCGTCGACAGATGGGCGCCGCTGCCGCCGTTGGCGCTGTGGTCGATTTCGACGCCGAGCCAGCGCAACTGCTCGCAGATCCGGGCCCGCACCGGCGCCGCGTGCTCGCCGATGCCGCCGGTGAAGACCAGGGCATCGAGGCCGCCGAGGGCCGCGGCCAGCGAGCCCACCTCGCGGACTGCGCGGTAGCAGAAGAGTTCGACCGCCTCGCGGGCGGCGGCGCTATCGGCCGCCAGCAGCGCGCGCATGTCCGAGGACAGGCCGGAAACGCCCAGCAGGCCCGACTCCTTGTAGAGCAGCCGGGTCAGGGCGGCGATATCGTAGCCGCGATATTCCATCAGGTAGAGCAGCACGCCGGGGTCGAGGCTGCCGCAGCGGCTGCCCATCATCAGCCCTTCGACGGCGGTGAAACCCATCGTCGTGGCGATGCTGCGGCGCCCGTGCAGCGCGCACATCGAGGCCCCGTTGCCGAGATGGGCAACGACGATGCGGCCCTCGGCGGTGGCGCCGAGGTGCTCGGGCAGGGTCTCGGCGATGAATTCGTAGGACAGGCCGTGGAAGCCGTAGCGGCGCACACCGGCTTCAGTGACGCTGCGCGGCAGGGCGAACAGCTGCGCCAGCGGCGGCTGGGTGCGGTGAAAGGCGGTATCGAAGCAGGCCACCTGCGGCAGTTCCGGCCGCAGCCGGGCGACGGTGCGGATGGCGTCGAGGTTGTGCGGCTGGTGCAGCGGCGCCAGGGGAACGAAGGCGGCCAGCGCGTCAATGACACTGGCATCAATGCGGACCGGCTCGGCATGGCGCTCGCCGCCGTGCACGACGCGGTGGCCGACCGCCGCCACGTTCATGCCATGGTCATGGGTGGCCAGCCAGCCGAGCAGCGCCTCGAGGGCCCGGTGGTGCGCGTCGGGGCCGGCGGCCTCGGCCAGCGGCCGGTCTTCGAGCGGCTCGCCGGCGGCGTTGCGGGCGGTAAAGCGCGCCGCCGCGCCGATGGCGTCGACCTGGCCGGCCAGCAGCGGCCGGCGCGGCGGTTCGGCGCCGGCGGCGGCGAGCGGAAAGGCGGCGAACTTGATGCTCGACGAGCCGGCGTTGAGGACCAGGATGGCGTCGGCCACGCCTATTTCCTGCGCCGGGCGGCGTGGGCCATGATCACCGCGATGGCCGTCGAGGAGGTGCGCGTCTGGGCGGTGTCGGCGCGGGAAGTCAGGACGATCGGCACCCGGGCGCCGAGCACGATGCCGGCGGACAGGGCGTCGGCCAGATACTCGAGCTGCTTGGCCAGCATGTTGCCGGATTCGATGTCGGGGACGACCAGGATGTCGGCCCGGCCGGCCACCGCCGAGTGGATGCCCTTGGTGCGGGCGGCGCCGATCGAGATGGCGTTGTCCAGGGCCAGCGGACCGTCGAGCCAGCCGCCGCGGATCTGGCCGCGGTCCGCCATCTTGCACAGCGCCGCGGCGTCGAGCGTCGCCGGCATCTTCGGATTGACCGTCTCGACCGCGGCGAGGATGGCCACCTTCGGCTCGGCGACGCCGAGCAGCACGGCGAGATCGATCGCGTTCTGGACGATATCGACCTTGGTTTCCAGGGTCGGCGTGACGTTGACGGCGGCGTCGGTGATCAGCAGGTAGCGTGGATAGGTGGGCACGTCCATCAGGAACACGTGGCTGATGCGGCGCGCCGTCCGCAGGCCGGTGTCCTTGGCCACGACTTCCGACATCAGCTCGTCGGTGTGGGCCGAGCCTTTCATCAATGCCTCGACCTTGTTGTCGCGTGCCAGGGCGACGCCGACCTCGGCAGCGGCGTGGCTGTGGGGAACGTTCACGATCTTGCACCCGGCCAGGTCCAGGCCCAGCTGTTCGGCAAGGGCGCGAATCCGCTCCTCGGGGCCGATCAGGGTCGGGATCGCCAAGCCTTCGTCGCGGGCGAGCAGGGCGCCCTTGAGCGATTCGGTGTCGCAGGGATGCACCACGGCCAGCGAGATCGGTTCGAGGCCCTGCGTCATGGCGATCAGGCGATCATGGCGCGCCGCCTTGGTCCGCGACAACTTGAAATCGGGCAACTGCGTCTTCGGCCGCCTGATCTTCTCGATTGGAGCCAGCACTTCGGCGGTGCCGTGGATGACCTTCTCGCCGTCCTGGTTGGTGCATACGCAGTCGAGGATCATGTGGTGGTTGTGCTCGAACTTGCGCTGGCAGGTGACCAGCACCGTCACCGTGTCGCCGACCCGGACCGGCCGCGAGAAATGCAGCGTCTGGTCGACGTAGATGGTGCCCGGCCCGGGGAACTGCGTGCCGAGCACCGTCGAAATCAGGGCGCCGCCCCACATGCCGTGGGCGATGACCTCGCGGAACATCGACGAGGCCGCGTATTCGGGATCGACGTGGGCCGGATTGATGTCGCCGGACATGATGGCGAACATCTGGATGTCCTCGGGTCCCAGGGTGCGGACCAGGGTGGCCGTGTCGCCGACGGCGATTTCGTCGTAGGTGAGGTTCTCGATGACCTCGAGTGCGATACCGTTCATATTGTTGTGCCTGTGTGATCGGACGCCGCTATTTTAGCGGCCGATTGTTGCGATGCAACATCCAATTGCAATTGTCTTGACGCCGCTAATCGCCGCGCCGCCCGTCGCGCCGATCACGGCGCGGACCGGTCGAGATCGACGCGCAGGTAGTCGGGACAGGTCCATTTGGCGTCGAGACTGCGCTGGTAATGCCGCTCCAGGCGATCCTTGGCCATCTGGAAGGCCGCCGTGTCGGTGTCGTAGACCGGCTTGAACATGCCAGTGTCCTGATGTTCGCGGAGCGGCACCGGCTTTATCCATATGGCATGGACACCAAGGCGGCGCAGCACCGTTTCGGCGAAGGCCCGCGCCAGCGGCGTGCCGAGATGCCGGCCCTGGTAGGGCGGTGTCGTGGCGATCAGCGAAAGCAGCGCGATCGCCCGGATGGCGGACATGTCGGCCTGGCCGGCGCGGCAGTTGCGCCGCAGGCACGAGGCCCAGTCGGCGCCGTCCGGAGAATGCGACTCGAGTGCATCGAAGAGCCCGTCCGGGCCGCCGACCTTGCGGAAATCGGCGACCAGCCAGCGCATGAAGACGACCGGCTGGCCGGCATCGTCGTCGATTCGCGTCTTCACTTCGCTGATCCCCGCCACGCTGACGTATCCGGCTTCCCTCTCCCAGCGCAGACGATAAGTCCGGCCCTCGGCGTCCAGCGATCCGACGCGGCTGCGTTTCGAGAAATCGCCGATGACTTTCATTGTCAGTTCCTCCGATCGACCGCCGCCGCAGCGGCGCGCGGTAGGCGCCGATCGGCACGTTCCCGGCCCGTGAAGTTCCGCACCATAGCCTAGCAGAGGCACCGGCGGCGGGGCCAGCCCGGGTATCGGCAGGCGCCCGATCGCTGCGCCTCAGCGGTTCGCGGGCAAGGGCGCGCCGAGCCAATCGGATGCCCAGGCCAGCGCAGCGTCCAGATTCGCCCGTGCCGCGGCGCTGGGCGCCGCGCCGAGTTCGAAGGCCTCGCCGCGGATGGCCAGCAGCCAGGCGGGCGGCGGCGCCTCGTCCTGCAGTTCGACATAGACATGGAGAACCGCCTGGGGGCTCATGGCATGGGTCGTGAAGCTGGCGTCCTTCAGCGGGCCGATCTGCTCGACCGAAAATGGCGGCGTCGCCTCGAGGCTGGCATCGACGAAGAGCAGCCGGCGGCGGCCCTGGAGATCGAGGGCATGCTCGACCTGGAGCTGGAAGTCGGTCAGGACTTCGACCGCGCCCCACTGCCGATGGGCCGCGGCGAGGGCCTCCAGGCGTTCGGCGAAGAGCGGGCCCAGGGCATCGTCGCCGCGGCTCGGGTTGCCCCAGGCGAAGACGAGGGTCGGCGCCGTCACGGCCGGCAGATCTCGCCGCTGCTGCTGCGGACGATACGGTCGATCGATACCCCGCCGGCATCGACCAGCGTGACTTCGAGCGGCATCCGTCCGAGGGCGTGGGTGGCGCAGGACAGGCAGGGATCGAAGGCGCGGATCGCCACCTCGATGCGATTGAGCAGGCTCTCGGTGAGCAGGCGGCCGTCGATGTACTGGCGGGCCACTTCGCGCACCGCGGTGTTCATGGCCTGGTTGTTGTGGGTGGTCGATACGATCAGGTTGGCACGGATCACCTGGTCGTGCTCGTCGACGCGGTAATGGTGGATCAGGGTGCCGCGCGGCGCCTCGATGACGCCGACGCCGCGCTCGGCGCGCTCGCCGCCGGCCATCAGCTCGGTGCCTTCGATGTCGTCATCATGCAGCAGGTCCTTGATGGATTCGGCGGCGTGGAGCATCTCGATCATGCGCGCCCAGTGGTAGCCGAGCGTGGCGCCGGCCGCGCGTCCCTCGTCGAAGGCGAGGAACTCGACGCGCTCCCGGTCCGCCAGCGGCGTTGGAATGAAGTCGCAATTGCCGACCCGCGCCAGCGGTCCGACGCGGTACCAGCCGTCCTTGTCGCCGAGCGCGCGCAGGAAGGGGAACTTCATGTACGACCAGGGTTTGACGTCTTCGGAGATGGCGTCCCAATAGCGCGTGTAGTCGAAGTGATCGAACAGCGTCGTCCCGTCCGAGCGGCAGACGCGCAGGCCGCCGTGGTACAGATCCATGGCACCGTCGGCGCGCACCAGGCTCATGCGGTGGGCATCGAATCGCCCGAAGCCGTTGTAGAAGTCCAGGTGCGTCTCGAACAGGCCGCGGATCAGCTGGATGGCCTCGCGGCTCCAGGAAACCATCTGGTAGATGTCCTTCAGCAGGGCGGCGCGCTCCTCTCCCGTCAGCGACTTATTGACGCCGCCGGGAATCGCGCCGGTGCCGTGCACGCGCTTGCCTGCCGTCATGCGGATCACTTCCTGGCCGTACTTGCGCAGCAGCACGCCCTTCTTGGCGATGTCCGGATGGGCGGCGATGACGCCGATCACGTTGCGCTGCGCGACGTCGCTGTCGAAACCGAAGAGCAGGTCGGGCGAGGCGAGGTGGAAGAAGTGCAGCGCGTGCGACTGCAGGATCTGGCCGTAATGCATCAGGCGGCGAATCTTCTCCGCGGTCGGCGTCAATTGGCGGGCGCCGACGATCATGTCCAGGGCCTTGGAGGCGGCCAGGTGGTGCGACACCGGGCAGATGCCGCACAGCCGCTGCACCATCACCGGCACCTCCCAGTACGGGCGGCCCTGGATGAATTTTTCGAAGCCGCGGAACTCGACGATGTGCAGGCGAACCTGGTGCACCCGGTTGGCGGCGTCGAGCAGGATCGTTACCTTGCCGTGGCCTTCGACGCGGGTTACCGGATCGATGGCGACGCGGCGCAACTGTTCGGGATGTGCGGCGGTTTCCAGATCGTATTTCATGACGTTGTTCTCAGTCGTAGTGCAGCAGGCCATGGCTCAGCGTCGGCGTGCGGCCAGCGAGCAGGTCGGTAAGGAATTTCCAGATCGCGTCGGCCGACGGCGGGCAGCCGGGCAGGAAATAATCGACCTTGACCACTTCGTGGATCGGGTGCACCTTGTCGAGCGGCAGCGGCAGCTCCGGATCGTTGGGGATGCCGCCGCGGCTCAGCCCCGGCTCGGTCTGGTAGACCTCCTCGAGGATGTCGCGCAGGTCGAGGTGATTGCGCTGGGCGGGCAGGCCGCCGTTGATGGCGCAGGCGCCGATGGCCACCAGGGTCCGGCAGTGGCTGCGGAACTCGCGCAGCACCTGAACATTCTCGGCATTGCAGACACCGCCCTCGACGAGGCCGAGATCGCAACGGCCGATGGTCTTGATATCGGTCAGCGGCGAGCGGTCGAATTCCACCACCTCGATCAGGTCGAAGAGCCGCTCGTCGATGTCGAGCAGCGACATGTGGCAGCCGAAGCAGCCGGCCAGCGACGTGGTGGCGACGCGCAGCTTGGGGGTCGGGCTCATCGCGGCACCTCGCGCTCGGAAACCGGCGCCGCGTCGTAGGGCCGGCTGCCGATCGGCACGGCAAAGCCGCGCCGCTTGGGCAGGATCACGCCGACCGGGCAGATCGTCGCCGCCCGGTCGGTGGCGGCGAACACCGTATCGGCGAGCCGCCCGCTGCCGGCATTGACGATCAGGTGGGTGCGGATGCCGCGCCCCGAGAGGGCGAAAACGTCCTTGCCGTCCACGTTGCGGCTGGCCCGCACGCACAGTTCGCACAGGATGCAGCGGTTGAAGTCGAGCAGCATGTCGCGGTGCGAGGCGTCCACCGGCCGGTCCGGATAGAAGTGGTCGAAGTGCGGCGCCATCATGCCAAGGTCATAGGCGGTGGCCTGCAGCAGACAGTGGCCGCTCTTCTCGCAGGATGGGCAGAAGTGATTGCCCTCGACGAAGAGCATCTGCAGCAGCGTGCGCCGCTTGTCGTCGAGTTCGGCGCTGCGGTTCTCCACTTCCATGCCGGCCTGCGCCTCGGCCGTGCATGCGGACAGGTAGCGGTTGCCGATCTTGACGGTGCATAGCTTGCAGCTGCCGTGGGCCGGGAAGTCCGGGTGCCAGCACAGGTGGGGAATCCACTTGCCGGCCGCCCGTGCCGCTTCGATCACGGTCTGGCCTGGCGAGAATGGTATTTCCTCACCGTCGAGAAAAAACATCACCGCGTCACTCATCGTCCTTACCTTTCGATATGCGCCGCCCCGGCGGCGGTTGCGCCTCGGCCAGCTTCCGGGCCATCCTCACCCCGCGGCAATGCCAGTTCATGCCTCGGACTCGTTGGCCAGGTGTGCCGCGGCATCGTTGCGGCCCGTCATCTGCCGGGCCCGGGACAGCGCCGCATCGAGGTCGAAGGCCGGTTCGTAGTCGGTGCAGCCGAGCCGCCGCTCGTAGGCCGGGCGGAACTTGTTGAGGGTGTCGAAGAGCGGATTGCCGGCGGTCTGGCCGAGCCCGCAATGGCTGGTGGCCTGCATCAGGCGGTGCAGCTTGAATATCTCGTCGATGTCGTAGGGCGAGCCGTGGCCGCCGGCGATCTTGTCCATCAGGTTGGCCACGAGCGAGGTGCCGACGCGGCAGGGTGTGCAGAAGCCGCAGCTCTCGTGGGCGAAGAAATGGGCGAAGTTGCGCGCCACCTCGAACATGTCGCGCCGTTCGTCGAAGACCATGAAGGCGCCGGCCGTGGGCACGTCCTCGAAGGCGATGCGGCGACGGAATTCGTGCGGCGCCAGGCATATCCCCGAGGGGCCGGACACCTGTACGGCCTGGGTGCCCTCGGCGCCGCAGTCGGCCAGAACTTCGGCCACGGTAATGCCAAACGGATATTCGTAGATGCCCGGACGCTGGCAGTCGCCCGAAACCGAAAGAATTTTCGTCCCGGCCGACTTGGCGGTGCCGGCCGCGGCGTACCAGTCGCCGCCGTGACGGGCGATCAGGCAGGCGGCGGCGAGGGTTTCGACGTTGTTGACCGTCGTCGGCCGGCCGAGATAGCCGTGGGTGACGGGAAAGGGCGGGCGGATCCGCGGGCGACCGGGCTTGCCCTCGAGCGATTCGATCAGCGCCGATTCCTCGCCGCAGATGTAGGCGCCGGCGCCGAGATGGATCTCGATGTCGAAGGCGAAATCGCCGCCGAGTATCGCTCCGCCGAGCAGTCCCGCGGCGCGACGCCGCGCCAGGACCGCTTCGAGCGGTTCCAGCAGGTGGCGGTATTCGCCGCGCAGGTAGATGAGTCCGAGGCGGGCCCCGACGGCGAAACCGGCCAGCGTCATGCCCTCGAAAACCAGGTCGGGACAGGCGCTCAGCAGCACGCGATCCTTGAAGGTGCCGGGCTCGCCTTCGTCGGCATTGCAGACGACATAACGGGCGTCCCCCTCGGCGTCGCGGCAGGCCTGCCACTTCAGGGCCGTGGCGAAGCCGGCACCGCCGCGGCCGCGCAGATTGGCGCGGCGGACCTCGTCCAGCATCGCCGCGGCGCCGCGGGCCAATCCGGCGGCGAGCGCTGCGCCGGGGGCGAAGCCGTGGTTGAGCAGGCGGTCGCGGCGGCGGATATTGTCGGCGACCGCGAAGAAGCCGGCCGGCCATTCCGCGAGCGGGGTGCGGGCGCGGATCAGGGCGACGATCGCCTCGACGCGCTCGATGCTCATGGCCGGAATCGCCCGGTTATTGACGAGAATCGCCGGTCCCTGGTCGCCCATGCCGGTGCAGGAGGTGCTGTCGACGCTGACCAGGCCGTCCTCGGAAACGCGGCCGGGCTCAAGCCAGAGGCGCTGGCACATGGCCTCCATCAGGTCGCGGCTGCCGAGCATCCGGTCGATGATGTTGTCGCTCCACAGCACCCGGTAGCGGCCCATCGGCCGCGTCTGAAAGAAGCTGTAGAAACCGGCGCTGCCCTCGACCCGCACCCGCGGCCAGCCGATCGCCGCGGCGATGGCGCCGAGCGCCTCGGGCGGCAGCCAGCCCAGCGCTTCCTGGGTTTCGCGCAGGATCTGCATCAGCCGCGCCGGGCGGTTGTCGTGACGGGCCAGGATGGATGCGACGGCACCCATGTCGAAAGCAAAATCCTGCATCGGATATCTCGATTCTGTCAGCCGGGGCGGCTAGTATTGATAAATTGGATGTTCGTATTATTGCGTTGCATCAAACGGGTGGTGAATGGCTGCGGGATTGCGCATTCTTTGTTGGAACATCCAGTGGGGTCGCGGCGCCGACGGGGTGGTCGATCTGCGCCGGACGGCGGAGCGGGTCCGCGAAGCCGATGTCGACCTGCTGTGCCTGCAGGAGGTGGCGATCAACCATCCCGGATTGCGCGGCGGCGGTGCCGCCGAGGACCAGCCGGCGCGGCTGGCCGACCTGTTGCCGGGCTATGCGCCCATCTATGCGCCGAGCAGCGACCTGCCCGACGGCAGCGGCGGACGCCGCTGTTTCGGCAACATGATCCTGTCGCGATGCCCGGTCCTGCAGGTGTTCCGCCATCTGCTGCCGTGGCCCGCCGATCCGGCGCGGCCGAGCATGCCGCGCGCCGCGCTCGAGGCCGTCGTCGAGGCGCCGTGGGGGCCATTGCGCGTCGTGACGACGCATCTCGAATATTTCTCGGCCGCCCAGCGCCGTGCCCAGGTGGCCGGCCTGCGGGCGATTCACGCCGAGGCCTGCAGCCATGCCGGCACCCTGCGGCCCGACGCCGAGGTCGATCCCCCCTTCAGGGCTCTGCCGCGCCCGGCGTCCGCCGTGTTCTGCGGCGACTTCAACTTTCCTCCCGAAGCACCCGAATACGGCGCGATGCAGGTGCCCAGCGATGCCGTGCCGCGGCTGGTCGATGCCTGGCGCGCCGTCCATCCGGGGCAGAGCCACGCCCCGACGGTGGGCCTGCACGGTGCCGAGTGGCCGGACCACCCATTCTGCTGCGATTACTTCTTCGTAACCCCGGATCTGCTGCCGCGTATCGTCGCGGTCGAAGTCATTGCCGACACGCCGGTGTCCGACCACCAGCCGATCCTGCTCGAGCTCGCCTGAAGCCTATTCCGCGTCCGCTACGAGGTCGCGATAAGCGTGCCACGTGGCGTGGCCGACGATGGGCATGGTCACGATCAAGCCTACCCAGGCCAGGCCGATGCCGACGAAGACCATGATCGCGATCAGGGCGGCCCAGACCAGCAAAGCTGGAGCGTTGCGAGACAGGGCGACGATGCTGGCAAGCATGGCCGTGATCGCGTCCTGGCCGCGGTCGAGCATCAGCGGCAGCGATACGACGCTGGCGGCGAAGGCCAGGATGGCGAAGAGGCCGCCGACGACGACATAGAGGACCAGAAACTCGATGTTCTCGGCCTTGCCGATCTCCCGGACGAACTCGTCCATCGCCAGCAGGCCGCCGGTGTAGAACAGGGCGAAGGCGACCATCGAGGCGCGCGCCCAGAGCAGGTAGAGCACGATCAGGATCATCGAGTAGATGCCGATGGCCGCGGCATTGCGGCGCCAGATGGCGAGCGTCGGCCACAGCGTGCAGGGCAGATTCCGTTCGCGGCGGCGCGACAGTTCGTAAAGCCCCATGCCGAGGAAGGGGCCGAGGAGGATGAAGCCGGTCACCGCTGCCGCCGCCAGTTCGATGGCGCTGCGGAAGGCAACGAATAGCAGCCAGCCGAGAGCGCTGATGCAAAAGCCGTAGAAAAGGCTCGGCCCCGGCGAGTGGTGCAGGTCGGACAGCCCCTGCGACAGCCAGGAGAACGGCGCCCAGAGCGAAATGCCGCTGCGCACGACGGGAAACCGCGGCGCCTCTGTCGAGCTCGGTCCGGAAGACGATTGATCCATGTGAATTCTCGTTGTCGATGGAAGAGCGGGGAATCGCCGTGGCAGCCAGGGAGGGTATCGCGGCTGCCTGACCCTCCCAGTATGGGGGCCACCGCACCGGCACGCCAGTCTTTAACGCTCCGACCGGTGGCCGTGCAGCGGGGCGCGGCGACAGACGCGCGGCGAAGGACCTCAGGCCGGTTCGTCGGGTTCCAGCATGCGCTCGAGCAGGGTGATCCTATCCTTGAGCTGCAGCTTGCGTTTCTTCAAGCGTCGCACCAGCAGCTGGTCTTGCGGCGGGACCGCCGCCAGCCGCGAGATCACCTCGTCAAGGTCGCGGTGTTCGACCTGCAAGGCATGGATGCGGCTGCGCAGGAGTTCGGGATTCTCGGTCGGCATCATGACGCCAATGGTATGCGGGCCGGCACCCGAAAACAACCGCGCCGGGAATCGGGGTGAGGCGCTGCGCTGCGCCGTTCCCGGTGGCGGCATGTCAGAAGCCGTTCTTCCACTGGCGAATCGCCGCGAAGACGGCTTCGCCGCCGGCAATCGCCTCCCCGGCAAAGCGCCGCGCCGCGGCGGCGACGGCCGGAACTTCGGCACGCAGAAACGGGTTCGTCTCGCGCTCGATGCCGATGGTGCTCGGCACCGTCGGCCGCCCCTCGCGGCGCAGGCTTGCGACCTCGGCGGCACGGGTCCTTAGGGCCGCGTTGTCGGGCTCGACGGCCAGCGCAAAGCGCAGGTTGGCCTCGGTGTATTCGTGGCCGCAGTAGACGCGGGTCGCCGCGGGCAGGGCGGCGAGCCGCGTCAGCGAGCGCCACATCTGCGCCGCCGTGCCTTCGAAGAGCCGGCCGCAGCCGCCGCCGAACAGGGTGTCGCCACAGAAAAGGGTGTTTGCCCCATAATATGCAATGTGTCCTAGCGTGTGGCCGCCGACGTCGAGCACCGCAAAGTCGATGTCCAGCGCCGGCAGGTGCAGCGCGTCGCCGTCGCGCAGCGGCCGATCGACGCCCGGGATGGCCTCGGCGGCCGGCCCGAATACCGGGACGGCGCGCAACGCCAGCAGGTCTTCGAGCCCGCCGACATGGTCGGCGTGGTGATGGGTGATGATGATGGCATTCAGCGACAGTCGGTGCCGCGCCAAGTGCTCGATCACCGGCGCGGCATCGCCCGGATCGACCACCGCGGCGCGGTCGCCGTGGCGCAGGCACCAGATATAGTTGTCCCTGAATGCAGGAATGCCGACGATTTCTTCCATGGACCAGCATTCTCCCCTGCCCGAGACCGATGTCAATCCGAGGTTTTGAAGACTGGCTGACGACGCCCCAGGGCCACTATGTCCTGCAGTGGGAACAGCGCCGGCACGACCAGATCGTCGCCGACATCTTCGGCTTCAATGCCGTGCAGATCGGCTTGCCGCGGCACCACTTCCTCGATGCCAACCGCATGCCACACCGCTTCCGCTGCGATGACGACCCGGGCGCCGAGGGCGCATGCATCGACGTGTCGAGCGATTTGGGCCAGCTGCCCTTCGCCAGCGCCAGCGTCGACCTGGTGGTGCTGCCGCACGTCCTCGAGTTTGCCCGGAACCCGCACCAGATCCTCCGCGAAGTCGAGCGCATCCTGGTGCCCGAAGGGCATGTCGTCGTCACCGGCTTCAACCCGTACAGCCTGTGGGGCCTGCGCCGGCGGCTGCGCCGCGCCACTGCGCCGCCATGGCAGGGCCACTACATTTCCGTGCCGCGGCTCAAGGACTGGTTCGCCCTGCTTTCGTTCGAGACCCGCGCCGGCGCCTTCGGCTGCTACGCCCCGGCGGTGAGCCAGGACAAGTGGCTGGCGCGCTTCCGTTTCATGGAGGCGGCCGGCGATCGCTGGTGGCCTTTCGCCGGCGCGGTCTATATCGTCCAGGCGATCAAGCGGGTACACGGCATGCGGCTCATCATGCCGGCCTGGAATGCGCGCATGGCGCAGGCGAAAGCCCTGGCCGCGGTGCCGCAGAAGTCGCTGGCGCAGAAGGTGGGGCAGTGAGCCGCGAGGAGGTCGATATCTACACCGACGGCGCCTGCAGCGGCAATCCGGGTCCCGGCGGCTGGGGCGCGCTGCTGCGCTTTGGCACCGTGGAAAAGGAGATCTGCGGCGGCGAAGCGGCGACCACCAACAACCGCATGGAGCTCCTTGCCGTCATCGAGGCGTTGCGGACGCTGAAACGGCCGGTGCGGGCGCGGGTGCATACCGACTCGCAATACGTGCAGAAAGGCATCAGCGAGTGGATCCACGCCTGGAAGCGGCGCGGCTGGCGCACCGCCGGGCGCCAGCCGGTGAAGAACGTCGACCTCTGGCAGACCCTCGACGCCGAGGCCGCCCGCCACGAGATCGAGTGGCACTGGGTGCGCGGCCATGCCGGCCACCCCGAGAACGAGCGCGCCGACGCCCTGGCGCGGCGCGGCGTGGATGCCATTAGGAAGGAAAAATGACATGCGCAAGATCGTCCTCGATACCGAAACGACGGGCCTCGACTGGCGGCTCGGCGATCGGGTCATCGAAATCGGCTGCGTCGAAATCGTCGGCCGCAAGCTGTCCGGGCGGCGCTTCCACAAGTACCTGAATCCCGGCCGGCCGATCGAGGCCGGCGCCCAGGCGGTGCACGGCCTGACCGACGAGTTTCTCGCCGACAAGCCGAAATTCGCCGACATCGTCGCCGAGTTCGTCGACTTCATCCGCGGCGCCGAACTGGTAATCCACAACGCCGCCTTCGACGTCGGCTTCCTCAACAGCGAGTTCGGCCTGTTGAGCGCCGAACTCCTCGACCAGGTCTGCGGCGGCGTCATCGACACCCTGCTGCTGGCCCGCGAGATGCGTCCCGGGCGCAAGAACAATCTCAATGCCCTGTGCATCGAATACGGCGTCGACAACTCCAACCGCCAGCTGCACGGGGCGTTGCTCGACGCCGAGCTGCTGGCCGAAGTCTATCTGGCGATGACGCGCGGCCAGGAGAGTCTGGCGATGAACCTCGACGCGCCCGCGGAAGGCGCCGCCTCGCCGTGGCGCGGCGAGCGGCCGCAGCTGCGGGTTATCGCGGCCAGCCCGGCGGAGATCGCTGCACACGAGCGCGTCCTGGCGGAAATTTCCCGGGAGAGCAAGGGCCGCTGCCTCTGGCTCGGCGACGCCGCGCCGGCGGGCTGATTACTGCTGCCCGCCGCGTAATTCCAAGATGGCTGCGCGCAGACATTCGGGCGTCGCCTCCGATGGCGCCAGCGGCGGCCCGGCGCGCAGGGCGAGGCGCGAAAACAGGCCGTGACGGAAGGGTCGGGCCGCGGCCGGGCCACCCTGGCGGGAGCTGCCCCACAGCCCCGACAGCGCCATCGGCACCACCGGCACGGGAGTTCGCGCGACGATGCGGCCGATGCCGCTCCCGAACGGGCCGATCTCTCCGTCCTCGGTAACGCCTCCTTCGGGAAAGATGCCGACCACCTCGCCAGCGGCCAGGGCCGCGGCCACGGTGGCGCAGGCGCGCTCAGAGAGCTGCGCATCCTCCTTCGCCGCAGCGATCGGAATCGCGCCGCTGGTGCGGAAGACGAAGGCCAGGATCGGCACCGCGAAGATGCGCTGGTCGATGACGAAGCGGATCGGCCGGCGGCAGGCCGCCATGATGACAAGAGCATCGACGATGCCGACGTGGTTGCAGGCGACGAGGCAGGGGCCGTCGTCGGGGATGAATTCCAGGCCGTGCTTGTCGAGGCGATAGACGGTGTGGATCAGCCCCCAGACGAGGAAGCGCATCAGGAATTCCGGCAGCAGCCGGAAGATGCAGCAGGCCACGGCGGCGTTGGCCAGCGCGGTCGTCAGCAGGAGTTGCGGCACTGTCAGTCCCGCCTTGAGCAGCGCGATGGCGAGCAGCGCCGCCACCACCATGAAGGCCGCGTTGAGGATGTTGTTGGCGGCGATGATGCGGCTGCGCTGCGCGACCGGACTGCGGCTCTGCACCAGGGCGTAGAGCGGCACGATGAAGAAGCCGCCGAACATTCCGATCAGCACCAGGTCGGCAAAGACGCGCCAGTTGCCGGAGCCGCCGAGCAGTTCCAGGGCGCCGGCAGCCTGACCCGGCGGCAGGGCCGGACTCGCCCACCACAGGTCGATGCCGAACAGGGTCAGGCCGATGGCCCCGAAAGGCACCAGGCCGATTTCCACCCGGTCGCCGGAAAGCCTTTCGCAGAGCAGCGAGCCGAGCCCGATGCCCAGAGAGAACAGGGTCAGCAGCAGCGTTACGGTGCTCTCGTCGCCGCCGAGCGTCTCCCGGCCGTAGGCGGGGAACTGAGACAGAAAGAGGGCACCGTAGAACCAGAACCAGGAGATGGCCAGGATGGCCAGGAAGACGCTGCGCTGCTCGCGGGCGAAGGCGATGTTGCGCCAGGTCTCGGCCAGCGGGTTCCAGTGGAGCCGCAGTTGCGGATCCGGCGCCGGCGCGGGCGGAATCCCGCGGCTGGCGAGATAGCCGCAGGTGGCCACCGTCAGGCCCGCAGCGGTCGTTACCGCCGCACCGTGGCGGGCGATCAGGATGCCGCCGAGGAGGGTGCCGAGGAGGATGGCGACGAAGGTGCCGGCCTCGACCAGGGCGTTGCCGCCGACCAGGTCGGCCGGCGCGAGGTGCTGCGGCAGGATTGAATACTTCGCCGGGCCGAACAGCGTCGAGTGGCAGCCCATCAGGAACAGCGCGGCGAGCAGCAGCGCCAGGCTGTGCGCGGCGAACCCGGCGCCGGCGACGGCCATGATGGCGATCTCGAGCAGCTTGACGGCGCGGATCAGCCGGGACTTGTCGAACTTGTCGGCGACCTGCCCGGCCGTGGCCGAGAAGAGGAAGAAGGGCAGGATGAAGATGCCGGCGCAGAGGTTGACGAGGGTGCCCGCATCGAGCCCGGACCATTGCGCGGCATGGAAGGACAGCAAAATGACAAGGGCATTCTTGAGGATGTTGTCGTTGAAGGCGCCGAGAAACTGCGTGAGGAAGAAGGGGAGAAAGCGGCGGCTGCGCAGCAGCCGGAACTGGCTCATGCCGTTGTCCTTTCGCGATGGCGGTGCGCGGCGGCGGCCGCCGGCTCCGGGCAGGCGCGATTCTAGCGTGCCGCCGGCCGGCGCAGGCCCTTGACGGCGGCGGCGCCGTCTTCCTAATATCGTTGCCGCGGAGGAACGAGGATGACGGGTGGGGAAGCGGAACCGGCGGCGCTGCGGCTGCGCCTGGACAAGTGGCTGTGGGCGGCGCGCTTCTTCAAGACGCGGACCCTGGCGGCGGCAGCCGTCGAGGGCGGCAAGGTGCGTCTCAATGGTGCTGTCGTCAAGCCGGCGAAAGAGCTGCGGATCGGCGACCTGCTCGACCTCACCGTCGGCGACCAGCACTGGACGCTGGCGGTGCGCGGCCTCGACGCCATGCGCCGGCCGGCCCCCGAGGCCCGGTTGCTCTACGAGGAGGCGGCGGAGAGCCGCGAGCGGCGCCAGCGCGCCCTGGACCTGCGCAAGCTGGCGCCCACCCCGGGCGCCGACCTCAAAGGCCGCCCGAGCAAGCGGGCCGGCCGCCTGATCCGCCGCCTCTCCGAAGGCTGAAAGGCCGCGCGGTATTTGACACGGCGCCGGGATCGGTTAGAATGCGCGCCTCTTTTCCAGGCGCGTAGCTCAGCTGGTTAGAGCACCACCTTGACATGGTGGGGGTCGTTGGTTCGAGTCCAATCGCGCCTACCAACTTTCCCAGCAGAAACAGCTACTTCTGCTTTCGATCAAACCGCCTTCGGGCGGTTTTTTCGTCTGGTATGGCGAAAATGTGACGTAACTAGGCGAATGTTTGTGCCTGGGATGCCACATTAGCGGCCAAGTGCAACCTTGGACGTTCGACCCACTGCCTCAGATGCTCGCCGCTGAGATGGGCATACCGCTGTACCATCTTCAATGAGGACCACCCTCCCAGTTCTTGCAGCACATGCAGAGGGGTTCCAGTCTGCACATGCCAACTCGCCCAGGTATGCCGTAGGTCGTGCCAACAGAAATCTTTGATGCCTGTTCTCTCCAGTGCTTCGCGCCATGCCCGGGTACTCGTCTGATGGACGGGTTTTTTGGCTTTGGCAAAGACCCAAGGTAAGGGCAGCTCACACTCTGTCTTGTCTTGCTCGGCTTTCTGCGCATGCAGTATCTCCATTGCCTTTTCGCTAAGGGGAACTGCCAGCGATTTTCCGTTCTTGGTATCCTCACCAAGAACCCAAGCGGTACTTCTTTCAAAATCCACCTGAGACCATTGCAAGTGGGTTACGTTGGCTCTGCGCAGACCGGTTTGCAAACTGAACTCGGCCATTCTTGCGAGGTGCTTGGGTAGCTCGCCAATCAAACTATCGGCCTCCGAACGAGATATCCAGCGCACTCGGCTTTGCGAACCTTTTAGTGCCTTAACCTTTGGTACCCGATCTAACCATTCCCACTCATCCCGAGCCTTGTACAACACGTGCCGGAAGGTCGTCAAAAAGCGATTGACCGTATCCGCACCGGGTTTGCATTCTCGCTTCTGGCCGGACTGATAAATCCTCACGTAGGGCTTTTGTCGCTCGGCGATGATGAAATCCACCATCGCCTTATCTATCTCGTCGAGATGCTTCCCAGTGAGGTAGGGGTCAAGCCAGCGCAACGCATGCCGATCATTTTCGATGGAGGCCTTACCCTCGGATTCAGCTTCCCGAAGGTAACGGACGACGGCCTCGCGCCAATTGTAGCGACGTTTGACCCCAATCCGTTCCTGGTCCCAAAGTTTAGCCTTTATCCGGTCGTGATACTCCGTGGCTTTCTTTCGGTCTGAAGTCCCAGCACTTTCGCGTATTCGTCGTCCGTTGATGGTGATGTCAATCCACCAGTAGGACGACTTTTTTGGTCGATAGATAGCCATTCATTGGCCTCCTTTCTAACGCTATCTTTCGACGCTTGCCGCCTGTAGTTTGAACGTAAATAGTCGACAAGGTCAATATCAACGAATACCCAACATTTTCCCGGCTTGGCCGCCGGAACATCTCCGGACTGTGCTTTGCGAAGCAATGTAACCGGGTGTATGTGCAGGAGCTTTGCGGCTTCCTGGAGTGTCAGCGTACGCATGGGGTCTCAGGTGGAATGCAGATAGTTCGCAGACACTGATGTGTTTGTGCCACAGGCGATCCAAACTTCGCGAGTGTCTCCTGGATGCCCTTTGGGCTCTGCTCTTGCCGCGTCTTACCGTAGAAAATTCGATCGGCACCAGCCCCGACCTACCTACAAGATCTTGGTGGATCGCCGACTCATCCACCTATGCAGGCGGTCACGAAGCCTGTACCGGGAGGATTTCGGCGATCTCATGCCTAAATGCCTGTTGAATTGACTCGAAGTGCGGTGGCAGATCGTGCTTGACGGCGGCGGGCCCCTGATCGAGCATATGTCGCGGGTTATGCGCAACAAGCGGATCGACCCGGCGCGCGCGTAGCGGAGCCTTCTTGCCGACGAAGCATCTGATGCGAGTGCCCATGCAGCGATATTCGCAGTTGACAATAATCGGTGCTGCGCCTGACCATACCAGTCGGACCGGGGGATGAAGGGGAAAAGGCCGCAGAAGGTTGCCGAGTAGGGGTTGGTGCCCTGGGGTCGGCTGCGGGACGCGCACGCTATTTGCGCCGCCGCAGGGAACTCTTTGGGATTTGTGAAAACCAAACACAAAGTGGATGCCGCGAAACAACTTCCGGGGCTGGGCGTGCTGCTGGTGCTGTGCCCGTTCTGTCGGCACGAACACGCCGACGAATTTGAATGCCTGGGTGGCGGACGGATTGATACTATCCGCTGCCAAAACCCGCGTTGCGC
>WNGH01001784.1_pt1 | contig 45336 bp, 36 predicted proteins | sample 5400631 | NCBI WGS metagenome assembly WNGH01 (sample SAMN13153373, study PRJNA577476) | soil metagenome | isolation source: 115 cm soil or saprolite under Garry oak tree replicate 1 | place: USA:California | collected 2016-06-15 | reverse complement strand
TCTACCGATATACAAAATCCATGGCTCAATCTTTTCTTGTTTTCGACTTCGGTTCTGACGAGGAATTAGCACAGCAGGCGCGCCACCGGGTGGATGGCTGGAAGCAGGGTTTCCGGCTGGATAAAAAGCTCTTGCTGAAATTCGACCGCAGCGAGGCGCCTCAAGGTGAAGAGAAAGCTCAAGGCGAAGAGAAAGCGAGCCCAAAAGCCGGCCGCAAGAAGCCGGCCAACACCTCCGCAAAAGAAAACATTCAGTTAATTATTCGCCTGGATTTCTCGGACCACGAGAGGCTCTCTCATCAGAGATGGCTCGAGCGCATCCCCTCAGAAGCTCCCTTCAAGGACGCGCAGCCAAAGATCATTCGGCCGAATGACGCCGAATTTGCGGGGACCGCGGAGCGCTTTGACTCTCTGCCGTGAATCACGCGCAATGCGGGAGGCCTCTGCGCACCCGCAGCGTAGGTCGCGGCGACCGGCGATCTAGGGTTTAGTTCCGGTGTGATCTCGTGTAAACGCCTGAATGCCGGGGCTTGCGCTTCGGTTATAATGAAATTTCGGCGGGCGAGCCCTTCGCCGACAGAGGTGAAGCTGCATGGCTGTGCAGGCGCACCCTAAGACGGGCACCATCCCCTCCCACAAGTACCACGGGCTCCAAGCCAACGATCTCGTTCGAATGTACCGGTTGATGTACTGCTCCCGGCGGCTCGACGACCGTGAAATCCAGCTCAAGCGCCAGCATAAGATCTATTTCCAAATCAGTGGAGCGGGGCATGAAGCAGTGCTCGTCGCTGCCGGGCACGTTCTGCGACCCGGCCACGACTGGTTTTTTGCTTATTATCGCGATCAGGCGCTTTGTTTAAGTCTTGGCCTCACGCCACAGGAGATGCTTCTTCAAGCCGTCGGAGCAAAGGACGATCCCTCCTCCGGCGGGCATCAAATGCCCTCGCATTGGGGAAAGCCCGAGCTGAATATCGTTACACGTTCGTCTACCGCCGGCATGCAATGGCTGCAGGCTGCGGGCGCGGCCGAGGCCTCGATCTATTTTGAACGGCATCCCCAAGCGGTCGCTCAAGCTCAGCAAGCTCCCTTGGGGAAATCGGTGCGGCACAGCCGCGATGAAATCGTCTACGTCTCTGGCGGCGAGGGCATGACCAGCCAGGGAGAATTTTTCGAAGCCCTGAACGCCGCGTGCCTGAAGCGCTTGCCGGTGCTTTTTTTGGTGGAAGACAACGGCTATGCCATTTCTGTGCCCGTCGAAGCGCAGACCGCGGGCGGCAGCATTTCGCGCCTCGTTCGCGATTACCCTGACTTGCATGTTGAGGAATGCGACGGCACTGACCCGCTGGTCAGTTACGACGTCCTGCGCAGGGCCGCGGAATATTGCCGCGCCCGCAAAGGACCTGCCCTCGTGCATGCGCACGTGACACGCCCCTATTCGCATTCACTCTCGGATGACGAGAAGCTTTACAAAACTCCCGAGGAGCGCGAGCAGGAAGCCCATCGCGATCCGATACCGAAGTTCGGTCTCTTTCTCGTACGTGAGGGTATTCTGGACGAGCAGGAGTTGGAACGGCTCGAAGCGGAAGTCGACCGCGAAATCCTGGAAGCCACGGACTTCGCCCTCGCCGCCGAATTGCCGCCCGAGAAATCAATCCTGCAATGGGTCTATTCTCCCGACGTCGATCCCTCGTCGCCGCGATTCGAGTCGGAGCCGAAATATGCCGGCGAACCGAAAACCATGCTGGAGATGATTCCCGCCACCCTAGCCGATGAGATGGAGCGCGACGCCCGAATCCTGGTTTTTGGCGAGGACGTTGCCGATTGCAGCCGCGAAGGAGATCTGTCGCAACTGAAGGGCAAAGGCGGAGTCTTCAAAGCTACAGCGGGTCTGCAACGCCGATTTGGATCGGATCGCGTTTTCAATACGCCACTCGCTGAAGCAGCTATCGCAGGCCGCGCGATCGGCATGGCTGTGCGCGGTCTGAAACCAGTCGCTGAAATTCAGTTCTTTGACTACATCTGGCCCGCCATGATGCAGATCCGCGATGAATTGATCGTGACGCGCTGGCGCTCGGCGGGTCACTTCAAGGCTCCAGCCGTGATTCGCGCGGCCATTGGCGGCTACCTGACAGGCGGCGGCCCTTACCACAGTCAATCCGGCGAAGTCATCTTCGCGCATTTGCCGGGGCTTCGCGTAATCATGCCCTCAACCGCGCTGGAACTTTGCGGCCTCTTGCGCACGGCGATCCGTTGCGACGACCCCGTGCTGTTCCTCGAGCACAAGCACCTCTATCGCCAGCCTTATAACCGCTCGCCTTATCCGGGGCCTGATTTTACGATTCCTTTCGGCAAAGCTCGCGTCGTTCGCGAAGGCGCCGACGTTAGCGTTATCACCTACGGCGCTTTGGTGCATCGTGCCGAAGTGGCCGCTGCGGAACTGCAGCACGAGGGCATAGCGCTCGAGATTGTGGACCTCAGATCACTGTCTCCTTACGATTGGGAAGCCATTGTTCGCACCGTGACGAAAACCAACCGCGTGATGGTCGCCTACGAAGACATGCGCTCCTGGGGCTACGGAGCCGAAATTGCCGCGCGCATCGCCGATGAACTCTTCGAGGATTTGGACGCTCCAGTGCGCCGCGTCGCCGCCATGGATAGCTTCTGCGCTTACCAACCGCAACTCGAAGAGAAAATACTGCCGCAGAGCCGGGATATTGTAAGCGCGGCTCGAGAACTCGCTGCTTTTTGACCAACTGACATCAAGAGAGCCATCTTTCAGAGGGTAGCCAGATTACTGTGATGGCTCGAAGTGGTTCGGCCGTTTCGGCTGGTTAAATGAAATAGCCTAAAGTCGCCTCGTATGAGAACCGGCGGCGGACTTACGCCGCCGGTTTCTTTTTTGGTGTGCACTTAGATGGCTGCATCGTTCGCTTTTGGTTGCGATGACGGCTCTCCGATATGGCGCCTGCGCCTCTAAGCCTTAGCCTTGGCTTTGCCACTACGTTCAAATGTCGCTCCATCCACCGAGAGCATTCCGCCTCCTACGGTGAAGAGCGCAAAACATGCCACCCCGAGCATTAATGGCAGGCCATAGCCTTCCACGTTATAAATTCCAGAATGCGGTAAGCTGACCTTCCAAACCGCGATGGCCATTTGGATGGCCAGCAGTAGGCCAATGACCCTGGTTAGTAGTCCGAGGACGAGGAAGACGCCTCCGAAGAGTTCCAGCGACCCAGCAATGTAGGCGAAATACGAAGGGAAGCCTTGTTGGGGAAACCACGCCAACCACTTGCCTGGCGCGCCAAAAAGTTTATCGTAACCAGTAAAGAGGAAGATTGTGGCAATTCCCAGTCGCAGCACGAGCAAACCCAGGGGTTTCAGGTTGTCCAAAACTGGCATCGTTTCCCTCTGCGGGCAAATTGTACCAAAGCCCATTTTTGCGAAGGAGAAATATCCATTCGTTTTCGGCACGCCAAGAAATGAAGCGGTGCACGATGAAAGCACGGCCGTGAGGGATCGTGTAGAATTTATGGCTGTGTGCTTGGCGTCAGCCGCAACTCAAAATTTCGGCGCTAAACGTGCCCGAATTTTGCCGGTGAACCAGTGATGAGTCATCGGCGCTGGCTTCTCATCTTCATTCTCGTGGCTCTTATCGCCGGAGTCTGGTGGGCGCACCGGAATCCGAAGCAGAATCCGAATGCCTATATCGCCGATCAAAGCGCGACGCTTTGGAGCGCAACCGCACAGGTGCGCCGCCAGGTGGGGACCTTGGGCTACGGCGAAAGAGTCAGTATTCTGGGTCGCGCAGGCGAATTGACGGAAGTGCGGTCCGCAGGTGGAACCCAAGGCTGGGTTGATAGCCGTTTGCTGATGGCCCCGGCGCTTTGGAGCCGGGTTAGCCAGGTACTTTCGGATGCTCGCAAAATGCCTGTTCAGGCCAAGGGACACACCCGCACCATCAGCAACGTGCACATCGAACCGGGGCGGGATTCACCGCGTCTCTTTCAATTTGGGCGAAACGTTCCCGTATCCATCCTGGGCCGGCAAGTGGCCGCTGCTCCTTCTTCGGGCACCGAAGAGGGACATGGCGCCGACGAACGAGCACCCTCTGCGGAGGAAAAATCTGGCCTGGAGGATTGGCTGCTGGCCCTGTATTCGCCGGCCAACCCGGGTTCGAGCCCAGGCGCGGCAAACGCTCGGCCTGAGGCCGGACCATCCATTCCCATTGCCGGCTGGGTTCTTTCGCGATTCGTAGAACTCAATCCTCCTCGTCCGATCGGCGATTATATCGGCACCGCGGGCAGACGGGTTGTGGCCTGGGCGCAACTCGATACCGCGCCCGATCCTACTGGTGAGAAGCCCCAATACGTGGTTGCGGCAACCAGGGGCGGAGAAGGACAGCCCTGTGATTTCACTTCCATACGCGTGTACACCTGGGGCGCCCAGCACAAGCAATACGAAACTTCCTTCGCCCAGAACAATTTGTGTGGCCGCCTTCCCGTGCTCGTCAGCCAGACTCCGGCGGGTCCTGAGTTTAGGTTTACCGATGACAAGAATGCTGAGCGTGCTTACCGTTTAATGGGGACGGTGGTGCACCGCATCGCGCCGCCCGGTGCAGGCCGAAGATGAAAATGATTGCAAGTTCCGCTCGCCGATCTGGTGCCGGTTTCGCACGCGGCAGCGCATTTCCGTGCTTGCGCCGAGGCGCGATTATGCTAATTTTGGTGCGCCACGTTGATCTGACTTGCGTTGCATCACGCTCCATTCACGCCGCCGCTATATTCGTTTTTGGATCCTGATCGCTTTTTCCCCCCAGTTGATTGGCTGTTCGCGAGCGCATTCCCAAGCGGCCAAGGTGGTCAAGCCGCCGGCAATCGAGTTCGTCCAGGAATGGGGCGTTCGCGGCACTGAGCCCGGGCAGTTTGAAAGTCCCGTAGGCCCCGCCATTGATCCGGTGGGCCGGGTCTATTTTGCTGACCGCGCCACCCGCTTCATACAGAAGTTTGAGGCCGGCGGAATACCTTTGCTCTCCTTTGAACATGCTGCAGCGGCTAGCGCTGATGCGATAGCGGTCGATTCCGGAGGGGCCATTTACGTTGCGAATTCGCGCGCCGGCATCATTCACTTGTTTTTCCCTGAAGGCGACCCGTTACGCGCCTTGCGCATTGCTCCGCAGCGCAATTCCGAAGGTCCATTTCTCTTCAGCATTGATGCAGATGGCAGGATCTATGTGCCTGATCCCGCAGGCGGAAGGGTGCAGGTATTTAACAGCCGAGGACTACTCCTGAAGATTTGGAGGATTCCGACCGATGCTGCGGAGAAGGCTGCGCATCCGTTTGCTGCCGTGGCCGGTGACGATGGCGCCATCTATGTGGGGGACGCGGCCGACGGCCGCATAATCAAGTTTACTCGTGATGGTGTGCAGAGCGCAGGATTCCAACCGCCGGATTCCGGAGACGGTTCCCGCTTGCTGGGGTTGGCCGTTGCCGCCAGGCACGTCTTCGCGCTGCGAGGCTTTCCGCTGCGGCTGGAGGTTTGGAGCGAGGATGGTCACCGCGAAATCACCGATACCCTGGGAGACCGGCTTTCTGCGGTAGAATCCGCAGCTTACATTGCTGCGGATGCAGCCGGTGACTTGATTGTGCTTGATCCGGAGGCGCGCCGCGTGCTTCGCTTCCGCGCCCATTTGGATCTCCCCTGAGGCGGGTGCCGCAATGCCTGTGATACTGACGGAGCAAGACGTTCGTGCGCTGCTGGATATGCCTGCGGCCATCCGTGCCGTCGAGGAATCGCTTTTGCGGCAAGCCGCAGGCGATGGCTGGATTCACCCCAGGCGCCGCCTGGCTTTGCCCGAGCGGGTGTTTCTGAATTACATGTTCGCGGCCGATCAAAAAGCGGGCTGGATGGGCGCGAAGCTTTACTCCGTCGCGCACGGCGTGGCTCGTTTTATGGTGTTGCTCTATCGGGCAGATAGCGGCGAATTGGCGGCCCTGATCGAAGCCGATTATCTCGGTCAGGTACGCACTGGAGCCGCCAGCGCGGTAGCCACGAAATATATGGCGCGTCCGGAGGCCCGCGTACTCGGAATCATCGGCACCGGCACGCAGGCACGCACGCAGCTCGCTGGCGTTAGCGAAGTACGTGAGCTCGAGAGCATCCGCGCTTTCGGCCGCGACCGCGGCCGGCTGGAGAATTACTGCCGCGAAATGACCGAGAAGCTGCGCAAGCCGGTTACTCCAGCGAAATCGGCGGAAGAGACCGTGCGCGGAGCCGATATCGTGATCACCGCAACCACGGCGATGACCCCGATCGTCTCCGGCCCTTGGCTCGCCCCGGGCACTCACATCAACGCTATCGGTGCGAATTTTGCGCAGAAACGAGAGCTCGAGACGGATGCCGTCGATCGCGCGGCCATTATTGCCGTCGATTCTATTCAGCAGGCGAATATCGAATCGGGCGATCTGATCCAGGCCTTCGGTGACGATAACTCGCGCTGGCAGCAGGTGCGCGAATTGTGTGAGATCGTGGCCGGGAAGCGGCCGGGCCGAAAGAATCCGGAACAGATCACGCTTTTCAAATCAAATGGGATCGCCTCGTGGGATCTGGCCGTCGCCGCGCGTATTTTCGAGCGTGCTGAAAAGGAAGGTCTCGGCCGGAAAATGGAATTCGGCGGCCAAAGATAGCTCAGGTGGTAGGCCGGCGTCCCAGCCGCTTGACCAACGCCTGGTGTAATCTTTCGCGAACGTCATTGGGAAGGGGCAGAGGCTGGGTATTGTAGTAGATCTCGATTGTCTTCCGCGTCGTATCCACGATGAGCCGGCAGTCCTTACAGCGTTCCAGATGGACTTCGATCTCAGCTAAAGTTTCCACGCCGAGCTCGCCATCCAGATAAGCAGAGATTTCGCGAATCAATACCTGGCAGTTCACGCCTGCTGCCTCTGTCCGAAGTATCGGCTGAGTCTTTCCCGCAGCTTCAATCGGGCCCGCAACAGTCTGGATTTCACGGCGGGCACCGAAATGCCCAGCGCATCGGCTGCCTCTTCGGTGGAGAGCTGCTCCATGTCTCGGAGCACGAAGACGGTGCGAAAGATCGGCTCGAGCTCGGCGATAGCGTTGTTCAGGATCGAGTGCAGTTCGGTAACTTGATAGCGCTGCTCCGGCGTCGGCCCCCAATCCTGAATTTCGCGCGGCATCAGGTCTTCTTCTGTTTGCACGGGTTCGTCGAGGGAGGTGACGTTCCGCCGCCTGCGCCGCAGCCGCATCAGGGCTTCGTTCACAGCAATGCGCACGAGCCAGGTGTAAAAGCGCGATTCACCCTGGAACTCCGCCAGGTGCTGAAACGATTTCAGGAAGGCGTCCTGCGTGGCATCTTCCGCATCTTCGCGGTTCTGCGTAATGTTCATCGCCAGCCGAAAAATACGACGCTCGTAACGATTCACCAGCTCATCGAAAGCGCCCAGATCGCCGCTCTTTGCCAATGAAACCAGTGCGCCTTCGTCCTCGCGGACGATTGTGGAGGGCAAATGTTTCGGTTCGGGTGAGCTCATCAGCGTCAGAGGCAGTGTGCCCGCGGCACTATAGCCATGCCGCAGCAGGTTAGCACAAACCGTCTCTGCCTGAATCATTCTGAAATCCCCGATGCCGAAGCCAATTTGGCAGTAGTATGGACGTCTCGCTACTAGGCCCGGCTACGGTTCACCGTGAATCGCACAGTTCGAGCGGAGTACGCACATAAAATTCGCCCGGCTCTGGCTCCAACCCTGGTGATTGGACGCCGCAGCGGGGGCCCGGGATTCATCGTTTGCCCGCGAAATAGGCCAAGCTCGTGGCGCTCTGTGGCCTGCATATGGGTTTACTGAGATGCTTCATCGGCGCAGCGCATTTGTGTTTTGCGAGATTTCCCGTGCTAACCTTGACCCCTTCTGGTAGGCAAAGCCGTGATTTCGCAGCGCAGGATGTGGACGGCGAACATTACCAACGGCCTGAGGCGAAAGCTTTCGCCTACAAATAAAGATAGCCATGCGAACTCTGCCGGACTACCTGAGGCGAGGGATGAAGCTGGTGGTGGTCGGCTGTAATCCAGCCGATCGTTGGGCCCGTGCGGGACATTACTACGCTGGGCGTGGCAATCCCTTCTGGCCATTGCTATACGATTCGGGCATTCTCCCCGAGTCGCTGCCCTACACGGACGACAAGCGCCTGATCGAATTCGGCGTCGGCCTCACCGATCTGGTGAAGCGCGCCACACGCCACATCGGCGAGTTGGACCGGCAGGAAGTTGCCGAGGGTCGCATTCTACTGGCACAAAAGCTCGAGGAATACGCACCGCGCGTAATTGCCTTCAACGGCAAGGAAACCTACGAAAAATTCGCCCAGAGGCCCTGCAAGCTTGGCTTGCAAATCGAAAAACTCTACGGCGCGCGAGTCTTCGTCCTGCCGGCCACGGGAACACAAGCCTCCATGAATCGCGGAATCAGGCTGCGCTATTTCCGCCAGCTTGCCAAGGTGCTTCGCAGTTTGCCGGATTGACCTGTCCTGAACGTACAATGTGCTTGCCCCGGCGTTGACAGTCGAGAATTGGACATCGATCTAACGCATCAAGGAGCAACCATCACCGCCGACCCCGCTTTCGCGCCGCCGGTATTGGAATCCCGCCGGGATGCCGTCGCCACGCTCACGTTGAATCGGCCCGAGCGCCTCAATGCGCTGAACAGCGCTCTTGGCCAAGCCTTGCTGGATGCCCTGAATGGCCTTGCGGAAGATACGGCGGTCCGCGCGGTCGTTCTCACTGGCGCGGGACGCGGATTTTGCGCCGGCGGCGATATTGACCTCCTGCGAAAGGCTCGCGAACGCGAGGACGTCACAGAAGTCGAATCCCTGCTGAAAGTTGGCAAGCAGATCATCCTGGCCATCGCCACAATGCCCAAGCCGGTTATCGCCGCCGTCAACGGCCCGGCTGCCGGCGCGGGCGCCAACCTCGCGCTTGCCTGCACCACGCGCATCGCTTCCGAGCACGCCAGCTTCACCCAAAGCTTCGCGAGAATCGGCCTCTTCCCGGATTTTGGCGCCACGTATTTTCTGCCGCGTCTGGTCGGGCCGGCATTGGCCATGGAATTATTCCTCAGCGCCGAGACCGTGACCCCTGCCGACGCTCTCAGGATTGGCTTGGTGTCGCGCGTTGTTTCGCACGATCGCCTCGAAGCCGAAACGGCGCTGCTGGCGGAACGGCTGGCCGCCGCGCCGCCGATCGTCACCCGTGGCGTCAAGCAGACCCTCTATGTCGATGATCGCGAGCAGCTGGAAAGGGCGCTGGACGAGGAGATTCGCTGGCAAGTGACCTGTTTTCGTTCGCAGGATTGCCTCGAAGGCCTGGAGGCCTTTCTTCAGAAGCGTTCGCCTCGGTTTCAGGGCGCCTGAATTTCCGTGCGAATCTTGGCGTCTCCAATATCCGCCGAGCCGGAAAATTGGGGCTCTCGCCTGTTCTATAAATAGAGGCGCGATCAAGAAGACCTTATGAGTGGCGACTCCGTACGGTTGGCTCTGCCGCTCTCGCCTCTGGCAACCGGCTGCGAGGCCACCACGCTGTATCGTGAACTGCGCAAGCCTCTGCTTCGGTATCTGGTCTGTCTCGGCCTGTCGGGCGATGAAGCGCAGGACGTCGTCCAGGACGCGTTCTTGAGTTTGCACCGGCACCTGGCTTCCGGCGGGTCGCAGGAAAACATCCGCAGTTGGCTCTTCCGCGTGGCCCATAACGCGGCCAGGAATCGCCAGAATCGTTATGACCGCCGGTTTGCTGCACCGCTGGAAGACGGCCTGAATTCGGCTTCGGAGAAAGCCACGCCCGAGCAGGTCGTGCTCCACAAAGAAAGATTCCGCAGGCTGCGAAAAGCAATCCGCCTGCTGACCGATTCCGAACGTGATTGCCTCCTGCTGCGCGCCGGGGGATTGCGTTATCGCGAAATCGGCGAAGTCCTGGGCCTTTCAACCTCGACCGTGGGCGATACGGTGGAGCGCGCGATCAGGAAATTAGCGGAGAAATGCAATGTGTGACTTTTCAGCGAAATTGATGGCTTGGCTCGACCAAGAGCTTTCCGCGGACGATGCCGCCAGTGTGGAGCGGCATCTCCAACTTTGCTCGCAATGCCGTGACCGGGTCGAAGCGTACCGTCAGGTGAGTGGCGCGTTTGAAGAATATGGTGATGCTTATTGCCAAGCCGTCATGGCTTCAAGTCCTCCGCGTAAGTTGCCGCGCCGGATGCTTACGTTCTGGGAAGCGGCGGCACTGACCGCTGCCGCTATGGCGGCGCTATTCCTCCTCGCGGCACGCGCCCGCGTTCACCTATCGCCGGTCCGCGCGCCAGCGGAACTAACAAACGCTGCCAATGCTTCCCAGCCGATCCAGACAGCAAGGGCCCCCCAGGCCATGGACTCCGCGCCTGCTCCGATCAGGCCGCTCCCTCGGCTCAAGAGTGAGAACGGGGCGCAAATCAGGCCTGCCGATTCGCGGCCGCCAAGCCAGGAGACTCACTGGTTCCCGGCCGAGCCTGCAGTGGAGATCGCTATCCCCGCTGACGCCGTCTTTCCTCCGGGAGCGGTCCCTGATGACGTCGGTTTCACTGCGGATGTCACCATTGCTCCTGATGGTTCGGCTCAACAGATTCTCCTGCGTCCGCAACTCACGGAATTTGAAAGGAGATCCACTCGGCCATGAAACCCATAACCATGAAACGCGTCTGCATCTTCATTCTCGTGGCTTCTTCCTGCGCATTCGCCCAAGCGGGCCGTGGAGTTTGGGTATCTCAAAATGGCAGTCCCGGCCCCGTTACGGATGCCGGTCCCGGTTCCATTACGATTAGAGTAGGAGGATTCGGAGGCAGTTCCGGCGGTCCGGTGCAGGGGGCGCCCTATTCCGCCACCATCACCAATCAGTCCGTCCAAATGCTCGCGGACGGGAATCGCATCGTCCACGATAGCACCGGCACCATTGCGCGCGATTCGCAGGGCCGCACGCGCCAGGATACGAGCCTGCCGGCCATCGGCAATCTGTCCGCCGCCAATGCGCCCCATCTTGTCTTTATCCACGATCCCGTAGCGCAGACTTCCTACACTTTGAACTTGACCGACAAGACCGCGCACAAGATGCCGCCGATGCCTCCGCCCCCGCCAGGCACCGCCCCGGATGGCTCGAATATGTTCTTTATAGCAACGGGTGGCGAGGCGACTGCTTCCGGTCAATTGCCGCCCCCCTTGCCCCCGATGGCCCGGGGGAAGGTATTGGCGAGGGCCGAGCAGGGTCAGGTGAGCAAGGAGGACCTCGGCTCGCAGACGATGGAAGGCCTCTTCGTAACTGGAGTGCGCACGACCCGAACCATCCCCGCAGGCCAAATCGGCAACGAGAAGCCCATTACCGTTATCACCGAGGTTTGGACCTCGCCCGATCTCAAGACGATCGTGTATAGCAAGAGAAGCGATCCGCAAATGGGCGAGCAAATCTTTCAGCTTACAGATATCACGCGAACCGAACCGGATGGTTCGTTATTTACCGTGCCGGCCGATTTCAAAATCGTCGAAGGGCCCAAGCCCATCGTCTATCGCCCCAACCAATAAGTCCCCATCCGACAGGATCGTCCCAAGCGACTCCGCCTTGGGCGGATGAGCGAGGGGCTCTGAGAACTTAATCACAACCCGGCCGAAGCAGGGGAGGGAGCCTCGGGGAATTCTCTCCCCGTGCAAGACGATTCCCGTCCAGTGCGATAGGATGTCTCCTTGCGGGAGGCACACTATGGACGGAAATGAATTCGTCAACAAGCTGAAGGCCGAAAACGAAGCGATCCTCGCCAAAATCGATGAACCGCCGATTTCCTCGGGCATTCCCAAAGGCGAGCTTCTCGCCGCTCTCGTCAAGATGGCCCTCAAGAACGAAATCGAAGCGGCGGAAATTGCCGCTGAGTGGGTGTCCACGACGCAGGAGCTCCCTGCCAAGCTGGCGCTGGCCCGCCATGCCGGCGACGAGGCCCGGCATTATCAGCTGATCGAGGAGAAAGCCCGCGCTATGGGCATTTCGCTTGACGGCTTTCGTCCGCTCGAGCCGCCCAGCCCGGTGCTGAATTATCTGCGCAAGCTCACGACTACACCCGAACGCATTGCCGCCGCGCTTGTGGCGCGCGAAGCCATGGGCGGGCGCAGAAACGTGCAGTTTCTCGCTTTCCTCGACCGCATCGGGCAGCGCGAATTGGCCGCTCTCTATCGCAACGTCATCAATCCCGACGAAGACCGCCACCACCGCTCCGGCTGCGCCGTGCTGGCAGAGTTGGCCACCGTGCCTGAAGCGCAGCAAGCCGCCCGCCGCGCCGCGCTGGGCCTGCTCGAAACCGGCGATCGCGTCCGGTCGAATGCGCTCGAAAGCACCGGCGCCCCGGTGATCCCTGGCTGCTGAATCACAAAAACGAAGTGCTCCAAGGACCAAAATCTAGCTCTGATATGATCATGTGAGTCATGAGTATCGCGGAAAAAATCATCTTGCAGCAGGGCGACCTGACCGAAATCGACGCCGACGCCATCGTGAACGCTGCGAATAATGATCTCAGGCTCGGCGGTGGCCTGGCCGGCGTGATTCGCCGCAAGGCCGGAGAGGCCGTGCAGCGGGAATGTGACGCGATCGGAACTATCCCCGTGGGTGGCGCAGCCATCACCTCGGCGGGAAAGCTGAAGGCGCGGCACATCATTCATGCCGCGAGCATGCAGCTTGGCGGCTTGACCACCGGCCATGCCTTGCGCGCTTCCACGGCGCATTCCTTGCGCATCGCCGCCGAGAAGGGACTTCATACTATTGCGTTTCCAGCCATCGGCACCGGCATCGGCGGTTTTCCTCTTTCCGAATGCGCGGCCATCATGCTGCACGAAGCTGCGGAACACCTGAAGCGCTCTACTTCATTGGAAAAAATCTGCTTCGTGCTCTTTGATAAGACATCGCTCTCCGCGTTTGAAAAGGCCCTGCGGGAAATGGAAGAACGAGGCGATCTGGAAACTGGCAGCCGCCCGGGAGCTTCGCGGTGAGTGGCAAGACTCCCTCTTCGTTCCGCGCGCAGCCGGTTTCCGCCGAAGAACTCCTGGAGAAGGTGAAAAGGGAACTGGGCCGTTACGAGCATCCGCTCTTTGATTTCGACGCGCGCGCTGCTTCCGGCGGAATCGAAGTCATGATTCGTTTCAAGCCCGCGGGCATCGAGGTGCACACCTATCAATTTTTGCTTCAGCCGCGAGAGGTCGAGCATTCGCAATTTCCCTGGTCGTTTCAGCGCCAGCTTTATGATTGCCTGCACGACTACGTCGTCGAAATGTTTATTCGCAATCCGCAGAGGAGGGACGCTTGAGAAGGCGTCCTTAAGAAAGACCTCTTGAAATGCTTCCGGAGATAAAAAAGCGTGAAGGCCGCGCTAACCACGCCTCTTGCTCAAGCGCTCGCTGACCGCATTCGCGCAACGGGGCCGATCTCTTTCGCCCAGTACATGCGCGAGTGCCTCTACCATCCGCAGTTTGGCTATTACGCCAAGATGGAAGGCCGGCGCTTCGCCGATTTCTACACCAGCGTAGACGTTCACCCTATTTTTGGCCGGTTATTGGCCCGGCAGCTCGCGGAGATGTGGGACGTGCTTGGCCGCCCGCGAGAATTCTATGCTGCCGAAGCCGGTGCGGGCACAGGGCGTTTGGGCGGGCAAATACTCGATTTCGCGGCGCGAGAACTGCCCAAATTTTATGGCTCCGTCCGTTACCTCACCGTGGAGCAATCCGAGGCGCGGCGCGAACGGCACCGCGAAATGCTGCGAACTCATCTAGAAAAGGGTGCGGCCATGTCCTGCGGCGCATTGCCGTGCGAGATTCCTGCCGGATGCATCTTCTCAAATGAATTGCTCGATGCGTTTCCCGTGCATCGTGTTCTCTTCGAGCATGGCGCCCTGCGTGAAATCTACGTCGGCCATAATGGCGAAAGCTTCACCGAAGTACGCGGCCCGCTTACCTCCGCCGAGATCGAAACATATTTTCAGGAGCAGCGGATTACTCTGCGGGAGGGCCAGCAGGCCGAGGTAAATCTTGAAGCGTGCGAATGGATTAAGGAAGCGGGCCGGCGGCTTGGGCGCGGTTTTGTGCTGACGGTGGATTACGGCCACGAAGCTGCCGAGCTTTACAATGAGCGCCACATGCGCGGGACTCTTTTGGCCTATTCAGGGCATCGCGCCACGGAAGATTTTTTGGAGTGTCCGGGAAAGCAGGATTTGACCGCGCACGTGAACTTTACCGCACTCGATATGTGGGGCCGCCTCGCGGGACTCACGCGCACAGGATGCGTTTCGCAGATGGCCTTTCTGGTTGCGCTCGGCCGCGGCAACGAGTTCGGCGATCTTTACGACGATGGGGCGAACGAAGTTGAGCGCATCCGTGCTCGTCTATTGCTGAAATCCTTGATCCACCCGGAAGGGATGGGCGAAACATTTCAGATCTTTATCCAGCACAAAGGCGTTGCGCAGCCGCATCTTACAGGCTTGGCGGGTCTCTAGGCCCGCGGAGAATGCAGAGCTATGTCGGGGTTTAGGCGCCTTCTTTGTAGGGTTGGGCCAAGTACTTCTTGGCTTCGTTTTGGGCGCCGCCGGTGTCATCATTGGTTTGTTGCGCTTTGCTGTACTCGTTGACGGCACGCGCGCGATCACCTGCAATATCGTAAACCTTCCCTAAATAAATGTGAGCCCACACCTCGACCCATTTGAAACTGGGATCGATGTTCCCGTCGAGGGAGTCTCGAAATGAGTTCGCCGCGGCGGAGTAGTTCTTCTGATAAAAGAAAGCCTCGCCCATGCGAAATTCCGCCAGCGCATTGTCTTTTTGCTGATCGAGCGCCTGCTGGTACTGTTGGATGGCGTCGTAATAGCGCCCTTGTTCCGCGAGCGCTTCGCCACGAGCGATGATGGCGCGCACCCGAAGTTGCACATTGGATTTCAGGATGGCGTTGTGAGGATCGAGCGTGATGCCGCCCGGTTTGGGCCGGCCGAAAACTTCCGTGCTGAAAGGGGAATCGGTGCCGCTGACTTCAATGGTCTTGAATTCGGGATTGCCTTCGGTTTGTACCTCAATCTCCACCGGCATGCGGAAAAAATCGAGGTTCTGTTTCACCCTGCCGTCGATGCGGAAGCCGCTCTTCGTGCGAAGGACGGTATACGTAATGTTGAATTCGGGTATCCCCGTGGAATTGATCCACTGCGCGAAAAACGACTGCACTTTGGCCGGTGTGGCCTGCTCCGCTTCGGCCGGCGCGGAGGCGGAAGTGCTGGCGGAAGGCGCTGCGTTCCCTAGAGCAAAGTTGCTGGGCTTGGCCGGCGCTTGTGCGACGTGATCCTGCGCCATCTTCTCGAAATCGGTCACAGAAGCTGCTTTGCCGGAGAACTGCTTGTAGTAATCGCGCAGGAGAGAGGAAAAAGCCGAATCCCCGATCTGCTCTCGAAGCATGTGAAAGACCATGGCGCCCTTGTTCACGACCACGGAGGTGTACTTCGGAGTAAAGGGCGTGAGGCGCCCGGCCTCGGCAATTGGCGCGCTATCGTCATACATCAGGGCGCCGATGGCAAAATCGTTGAGCGCCTTGTTCATTCCGTCTCGGCTGGCGGTTTGCTCCACGTACAGCGCTTCGGAATATCGCGCCAGTCCGTCCGTCAGCCAGACGTCGGAGGGAGATGCGGCCATCACCTGATTCCCCCACCATTGGGCGGCCACGAGATTGGCCAGTTGCCGCGAGTTAGCCGCCGGCCCCCATTGGCGCTGGCTCAGCAGCAGCAGACCGGGCGCGGCATAAGCGGGCAGCGTGCCGTCGGGAATCTGTGCGATTGCCAAATTGGGCTTGGGCAGAGGACCAAACTGATCGGAAAGGGCATTCACGATGCGCGCAACCGCGCCGCCGTATTCCTGCGCCGAACTTGCGGCGCTGGGAGGCAGGTAAACGGAAATATTTAAGCCTTCGGCTTGTATGGGGAAAAGCTGCAAGGCGCCCGCGACAAACGTGCCCGCAGCTTCGGGCTGATCCACGCGGAAGGTGTAGGTAATCCGCGGGCCTGAGCTGGAAGTTGTGCTCGTAGGAGCGTTAGAGACAGGGGCGTTGGACAGCGGCACCACTGGGGGACTGTTATCGGGACGGCTGCCATCCGCATTGCGGCGCGCCAGCCGCGGAACTCCGGTATCGGTATTTCGATTACCTCCTTCCGGATTTCGATTGCCGAGCATCGGTGCCGGTGCCGCCGAAGCTGCACTTGCGGGTGCGGGAGCCTCGCTGATTCCTGTGCCAACTACCGTGAAATTTTGCGGCACTTCAATGTGGAAGACGCCCGTGAAGCGGTTCGATGGGTAGCCGGTCAGGGGGAACCAGCGAGCGGGCAGCAAAAGATAGACGCCGTCTTTTCCAATGGACGCCAGCCGAACGCCAGGAATGGGGCTGTTCTCCTCATTGGCCAGAACGCCGCGGTATTCAAAAGTCAGTTTCGTTCTTTGGCCGGTGGGGACCACATCGGGCAAGGAGACGTCTACATCCAGTCCATTCTGCCCGCCACGGTAAATTTGAAGAATTCTCCCGGAGGCGTCGCGGACGTCGGTAAGGCTCAGATTTGGGTGCAGTTCGCATTCGACCGTGCGGGAGGGTGTTTGCGCTTCAAATTCCACGATTGCGCGCGCCGTAAGCATCTGGTTTTCCGGGGCAAGCGAGGCGAAAACCTCGTAAGAGGCAGCGCGGAATCCCGTCTTCTGGGGCGCTTGCGTCGTTACTGCAGGGGGCCGCACCGGCGCCTCTACTTGCCCGAACGCTGCGCACGCCGCAAGGAGCAGGCAAGCCGAGAGCGCACTCAGCTGACTGCGGACATTGCATCCGAAAACTCGGTTTGGAGTCATTTTCCTATGCCTCGTCCCGGCACTCTCGTGTCCGGGGCGATATGTCTAGGATAGCAAAAATGGCTTCCCGAGTTGCCCTGGCTCTAGCGAAGAGTGCTTACGCCCTGGTTTCGGATCATCTCCGCGATGACGTCGGCAGCGCGTTCTATGGCGCCGGGTGGGCCGAGCTTCTCGCGGACTGCGGCGAGTTCTCGGCGCATCTTTTCGCGAGCCTCCGCTGAAGCCAGGAGCCCTTCCGTCTGGCGCACCACTCGTTCGGGAGTGAAAGCATTTTGGATCAGTTCGGGCACGATCTCTTTGCCCGCGAGTATGTTGACCATGGCGAAAAGGCGCGTATGCACGAGGTGCCGAACGACCCATGCGGTGAAGGGCGCGACCCGGTAAACAACCACCATGGGCACACCGAGCAGTGCCGCCTCGATGGTCGCCGTGCCGCTGGAAACGATGGCTAGCTCGGCGGCTCCAAGCAATTCGTATGTCGCGTTTTCTACGATGGGGATGGTGGACGCAAGCGAGCCCATATGCGTTTTCAGCTGAGCCTGCGTGAGTCCTGGCGCAGCGGCGAACACGAATTGCCGTTGGCCCGCGGAATTCATTTGCGCAATTGCCGCCATCAACTGTGGCATGTGATGAGCCAATTCGCTCGGACGGCTACCCGGCAGCACGGCCACGATTGGAAGCCTGGGATTTAGCCCATACCGCAGCGCGAAGGATTCGCGCGTGAGCGAAGCTCCGACGGAATCCACAAGTGGATGTCCGATCCAGTCCGTTTGCACACCGGCCTTTCTGTAGAAATCCTCCTCGAATGGGAAAATGCACAGGCCCCGGACAAAGCGTCGTTTCACCAGCCGCACTCGCCAGGGCCGCCAGGCCCAGAACTGCGGACAAACGAAATAGACGTTGCGCACGTGCTTGCGGCGGAGGATACGAGAGAGGCGCAAATGAAATGCGGGGAAATCGGTTAGGATCGCAAGCGTTGGACCCCGCCGGTCGATTTCGGAGATTAGGCGTCTCCACGCTCGACGAAGCGCCGGCAGCTTACGCACGATTTCCACGACCCCAAGCACGCCGACATCCGCAGCGTCAACGACTGTATCGACGCCGGCCTCACGCATCCTGGGACCACCCATCCCAAACAGCTCGACGTCGACCCGCTGGCGCAGCGCCAACGCTAGCCGCGCGGCATACATATCGCCGGAAGCCTCGCCGGCGGAGATCAACACGGCAATCCGGGCCATTCAGGCAGGCTTGCGCATGTTTACGCTAATCATCGGCAGGGAGCGGAGCGCCCGCGGAGCCGGCCGGAGCAACGGGGAAGCGCAGTTCTTGATCCTTGTACTGAAGTTGATAGAGGCGGTAGTAGATGCCTCGTTGCAGCAGCAACTCCTGATGCGTGCCCTGTTCGCGCAGGCGCCCCTTGTGGAAGACGAGGATTCGATCGGCATTCTGGATGGTGCTCAAGCGATGCGCGATGGCAATGGAGGTGCGGCCGGTAAGCAGCCGGTCCAGAGCCTCGCGGATCATCATCTCGGTGCGTGTATCCACGCTGGAGGTGGCTTCGTCGAGGATCAGAAAGCGTGGATTATGCGCCAGCGCGCGCGCGAAGCTCACCAACTGCCGCTGGCCGACGGAAAAAGTCGAGCCGCGCTCGCTCACCATGGTGTCTAGTCCTTGCGGCAGGGAATCGAGAAACGGCCCCAAGCCGACTTCGCGGAGCGCGGATTCCGCCGCTTTGCGGCTCACGCTCGCGGTGCCCAAGCGAACGTTCGATTCCAGCGTGCCTGTGAACAGGAAAGGATCCTGCAGCACGATTCCAAACTGGCGCCGCAAGTCCTGCACGCTGAGTTCGCGAATGTCCGTACCGTCGAGAAGAATCTGGCCGCGCTGAATATCATAGAAGCGGAGCAGCAGTTGAATTGTGGTGGTTTTGCCCGCGCCGGTGTGGCCGACAATAGCCATTGTTTCCCCAGGGCGAACGCGGAAGGAAACATCGCGGAGCACCCAATCGTCTTCCTTCGGATGGGCGCCTCCGTGATAGGCGAACCACACGTTGCGGAATTCGATTTCGCCTCGCACTGCGGAGAGCCGGAGGCCGGCGGAGGCCATGGTAGGAACGGGTTCGTCAAGCAACTTAAAAATGCGCTCGGAGGCAGCCATGGCGGATTGCAGGATATTGAATTTTTCGCTCAGATCCTGGATCGGTTGAAAGAATCGCTGCGCATATTGCATGAACGCGATCAGGACGCCTACGGAGACGACTCCGGCCAGCGACCGCAAGCCTCCGTACCAGAAGACGACGATAATCGCGACCACTCCGAGGAACTCGACGCCGGGATAGAAAAGGGCGAAGGCCAGAATGGCGTCTTTGTAAGCTTCCATGTGGATGCGATTGAGCTCGGCAAACTGGGCGCGCGCCTTGCGCTCTCGATTGAACAACTGGACCACGCTCATGCCGCTGATGTGCTCCTGCAAAAATGCATTGATGCGCGCAATGGCGGTGCGGATGCGGCGGTTGGCGTCGCGAACTTTGTCGCGAAAGATCCAGGTGCACAGAAAAAGCAGCGGCAGCACTGCGAAAGTGGCCAGCGCCAATTTCCAGTTCATCTCCAGCATGATGAAGATGAAGAGCACGAGCAGAAGGGCGTCATTCACCATGGCCGCAATTCCGGTGGCAAAAAGGTCATTCAGGGCGTCCACGTCCGTGGTTACGCGCGTGACCAAGCGGCCTACGGGGCTGCGGTCGTAAAAGCTTATCGGCAGGCGCTGCAGGTGCTGGAAAATTTCTGTGCGCAGGTCATACATGGTGTCCTGGCCGACCTTCTGCATGACGCGCACCTGGAAATACATGAAAGCAAAGCCGAGGGTTAAGGTAGCCAGATACAGCAGCGAAACCCAGCCCAGCCCGTGCACCGCCGCGGCTCGTGTGATCTGGTCATGCAGGGAAGGAACGAAATAGCGATCAACGGCTATCTCGAAGAGCTTGGGACCGAGGGCTGCGAGCGGCGCGACTGGCAACGTCAGCAGAGCGGCGATGATGACCCAGCCGCGGTACGGGCGCAAATAACGGAAGAGGCGCCTCGCCAAGTGCGAGTCGTAAACCTTGCCTAGGGCTTGCCCCCGTGGGCCAGGAGTTCTTCATGCGTGCCGCGTTCCACGATGCGGCCATCGCGCAGAACAATAATCTGATCGGCATTGCGGACCGTGGAAACACGATGGGAGATCAGCAGCGTGGTCCGCTGCTTCATCAATTCTTTGAGTCCTCCGAGGATGCGCTCCTCGGTATCGGTATCAACGCTAGAGAGAGCATCGTCGAGGATCAGGACTCGCGGGTCGCGCACCAGAGCCCGGGCCAGAGCCGTTCGCTGCTTTTGGCCGCCGGAAAGTGTGATTCCTCTTTCGCCGACCAACGTGGCATATCCCCTGGGGAAGCCCGCAATTTCCGAGGCTATGCTGGCCGTTTCAGCAGCTTTGTAGACGTTTTCATCGGCACAGTCTTCCATTCCGAAAGCAATGTTCTCGCGCAGTGGTTCGCTGAAGAGATAAGTGTCCTGCGGCACGAACCCAATGGAGCGGCGCAGGGCGGCCAAAGGCCATTCCTGAATGGGGCGACCGTCGATCAGCAAGGTGCCGCGCGGCGCTTCCCAGAGCCTGGCGACCAACGCGGCCAAGGTGCTCTTGCCGCTTCCGGTAGGGCCGACAATCGCCAAAGTCGAACCGGCTGGGATACGCAGGTTTATATCATGCAACACAGGCGTGCCAGCCGGTCTGCCATTTTCTTTCCCTGGGGCTGCTTCGCGCCCAGTGGGATAGGTGAAATCGAGATGTCGAAATTCAATCTCGCCTCGCATGGGCGCTTCGGATTCCTTGGCGTGCGGGGGCACGGCGGAATTGTCGATGGAAGGCTTGGCGTCCAAAATGTAATTCAGCCGCCCCATGGAAGCGGCGCCGCGCTGAAAAATGTTGGTGACAAAGCCGAGTGCAACCATGGGGAAGACCAACTGAACCATAAAGGTGTAAAAAGCCACCAACTCGCCCAGTGAGATCTGCTCGAAAATCACCTGCCGGCCGCCGAACCACATCACCAGGACGAAGGACATGCCGATGAGCGCCGTCAACGCCGGCATGAACAAGCTCCAAGTGGCGATCAGCTTGAGATTGCGCGTTACGTATTCGCGATTCGGCGCGTCAAAGGCGCGCATCTCCGCATCTTCCTGGGCGTAGGCTCGAATGACGCGCACGCCGGCCAGATTTTCCTGCGCTTTGGCGGAAAGCGTGGCAAGGGCGGCTTGAATGACTTCGTACAGCGAATGGATGGTCCTGCCGAAATAACGCACGGCCACGACGACTATGGGCACGGGAATCAGCACCCAAAGGCTGAGCGCCGGCGAGAGGAGGAACATCAAGACCACCGCGAGCACCATGGTAACTAGCGTCTGGGAGCTGTACATGATTCCCGGACCCAGGACCATGCGCACGGCGTTCAGATCGTTGGTAGCGCGCGACATCAGCTCACCGGTGCGATTGCGCACGTAAAATTCGGGCTCCATTTGCAGTAGCCGATCCAGAAGGTCATTGCGGAGATCGAATTCAATGTCGCGGGAGAGTCCAATCAGAATCCAGCGCGTCCAGAAGGAGAAGACGCCTTTCAGGGCGACAATGACCACCGCGGCCAGGCAGTAAATGATCAGGGTTCGCACGCTCGACGGCGCGTAGGCCGGAATCAGCAAATGCACCAGGCGCGGAGACATCTGACTCAGCCGCCCGAGCGGCTGAGCATTTCCAGAGAGGCAATCCATAATTACGCCAAAGGCCAGCGGCTGGAGCGTGCCGACAATGCCCATGGCCGCGAGAGTCACCATTCCGATGGCGACTTGTCCTTTGGACCGTGCGATGTAAGGAAGCAGTTTCTTGAGGTGCTTCCAACCGGGGATGGGTTTCGAGGCGGGAGGTTTCGGCGGCTCCGTAGCGAGTACCGTTGCACCCGGCGCGCCGCTCATTTGAACTCCAGGGTGAGGGCGGATCCGGGCCCACTGGCATTGCTACAACAGCATAGAGCGATTGCGAAAATCAAGAACACACCTCGAATCTTATCACCCTGGGTCACTGACTTTGGGCGCGTTTCGGCCGGTGGCGGAAAGGATAATTTCGACCACCCGGCCGGAGTCGCGTTCACAATAAACTCGCATTTCCTGAGGCACCCCGGGCCCGACGGCTTCAAAATCAAACTGGAGCAGTTCAAAATCTGCATCGTCACGCACTACGGGTTCGCTGGATCTTGGTTCACCGTAAAGTTCAACCGCCTGATTGCGCGAATCGCCCAGACGCAAACCTTTACCGGTTATCCAGTCGTCGAGATTCAGAAATTCAAAGCGGCGGTTGTCGCAATTTCCGTCGCGAGGCACGAGCAGGGACACCGTGATCTCTTGAATCACGGATTGAGAATCGACCGCGAGGAGCAGGGAACGGCCGGTGCAGGTGTCGCGCCATTCTTTGTTCGCCGCGCTCGTTTTGCTCACCAGAAATTTTTGCTTATAGCGCTTGAATGCGTTCGTGAGGGAATCGCGGCCGGGACGAAGCCCTGCGAGCGTCAGCTCATTCACGGGTTTGGGCGCATTGTCGCGTTGCGCCGGAAAGGCGGACGCCGACAGAACAGCGGCCATCATCAGGCTAGTGCACTGCGAGAATTTCGTCCAACCGCGCCTCAAGATTCTCTTCTCCTTCGGACCATACGAAGTGACGTTCCAGCGGCAGCGCTTTTTCCACAGACGCGACCCAGTTCAGCAGGAGCTGAATGTTGGCTCTCGTTTTCTCATAGTACTCGTGCAGGCGTTCCTCGTGGGTCATCCAGGCCAAGAACTCCGCTTCCACGGGGTCAGAGGGTGCACTGCGGGCTCCGTAGGCTCCCAGGAGGCCGGCATGCCCGGTAAACAAGTGCTCGAAACCGGTGTCGGCGAGAAAATCGCCTGAGTCATCGGCAACGCCCTCATCGTACGCACGGCCGTTACAAATCAGGAGCACTCGCTCGGGGCCTTTTTGCCACACGCCCGTTTCCAGGTTGCGCTGCCACAGGTCCCAGTGGCCTTCCACTTCATAGCAGCAATCCGCGTTGTCGTGCTCGCGCGCCAGGGCAATTATGTCCGATCCACCGGCCAGCGTGCCGCGAAGGTCGTGCTCGGCGAAGGGAACTTCCGAGGGGCTCACGGCGCGAATGACGAGACCGGTGAATTCACGCCAAACAGAGGAAAGAGGAAATGTTTCGAGAAAGCGCTGGAAGCGATCGAGCGTGGTCTCGGCGGCGCGCTCACGGGTCCAGAAGCTCACGTAGGCATGATTGGCCATACGAGCCCATTATACCGATTCGGTTGCCTGAGAGGTTGAAGTCTCGCCGGTAGGCTATGCCTAAATGCGATTCGCAATGCGAAAGCGAGCGTAAGGTCATTCGCCGGTTTTCCTTGGAGGCGGAGGGGGAGAGTCGACATCCAGAAGCCCGCGGCGAAGAGCGTCGCCTACGCCAGAGAAAACTTCGGTGCAGGCAGCGCGCAGGCGCTCCTCCGCCGCTTTGGTGAGCCTTTGAACGTGCTGATCCGATTGCTGGCTGAGCTTTGCAACTGTGGTCAGCAGCCAGGAATTCGAGGCGGTCTCCAGCCTTCGCCTGTAATCCTCAAGGGCCTCATCGTTCATGCCCGCTACGCCCTCGGCTAGTTTCTGCTGCTGCGCTTCGGATTCAAGGTGCAGTTCTTCCCGGGCAGATACGATTTGCGCGAGCAATTCCTTCCTGGCGCCGCCCAGCTCATCCTGTACCTGCAGTTTCAAAGCGGCCCGGAACTCCGCAGAGAGCTGCTGCGAAACTGCTTCGGATTCTGTGCCGGCGCTGGCGGCTTGCGCTTCGAATTGCGTCTTGATCTGAGCGGAAAGGCTGTCGGCTCTCGCGCGAAAATCCGCCAGAGCCCCCTCGGTATCCTCCCGGGCTTGTTGCACGATGGAACCTGCGGAATCTGCGGCCATCTCCTCAGCTTGTTTACGCATCCGTTCCAGGCTTTCCCGGGCCGCTTCTTCCACCTGTCCCTGGGTGTGTTCTACGTAGCTGCGGCTGTAATGATCGAGCTCAGTGCCAAAAATTCCCGACATTTCGCCTGCTTTTTCTTTCAGGGTAGCGAGGGCGTTCTCCATACCCTTGTCGATTGCCGCTTGCATCTGCGTGTGCGCTTTCTTTCCGTACCATTCCGCCGTCTTGAACAGGGACTCGAAGGTGTGATGGGTGGTGTCGGTGGCCTTGGCGTCGATTTCAGAAATCCACTTTTCGGAGGCGGCGCGGCCTGATTCCTGAAAGTCACGAGTGAGGGCGCTGATCCGGTCCTTCACCTGTTCGCACGCGGACTGGATGGCCTGCTCGGAAGCCTTGGCCAGGCTTTGTTCGGGGTTCCGCAAAACCTCTTCGGCCGATGCAACTCTGGTTTCCAGGCGAGCGAGCACTTCTGTAGCATTTTTCAGGCCAACATTTAGCTCGTCCTGGAGCTGCGCTGCCAGCCGAGTCACCGTCTGCTGGCCACTGGCTTCGAGGGCTGGCAGCAGGCGTTCTGCCCAAGCGGTGATGGCGCCCTGGGCACGCCGCGCCATCTCCTCGCTTTGCGCCTCGAGCAAGGCACCAGCGCGCTGCTCGAGCGCCTGCTCCGCGGCCCGGGCGATTCCCTGGAGCTTGGCGGATTGACTCTCAATTTGATTCTCGATGGATTGCAACTTCCGGACGGATTCCTGAGCGCGCTCATTCCCCTGATCCAGCGACGCGCGCGAGGTATTGAGCCGGGCCTCGGAATCATTGGCTGCATCCACGAAGGCTCGGCTGATTTCATCAATCCGCAGAGCGAGGTCTTTCTCTAACTGTTTTCCGGCTGATTGCGCTTGGCGCGCCAGTCGCTCTGCAAGCTGCTGCTTGGCGGATTCGATCGAACTTTCGATCCCCTGATTCCAGTGATTGGTCGCTCCGGCGAGGTCCGCCTCGACCCGCGCTCTCCAGCCGGATTCCGCAGAGGCAAAGGCGGTGGCCGATTGTTCCTGCAGATGGCGGGAGCTGCTTTCGATTTCGGCAAGGCTGATCCGTGCCTGTTCAATCTGAGCCTGAAAGCGCTGTTCCAATTCCTGCACACCCGACATCACAGGCTGCAGGCGTTCTGCCCAGGCGGTGATGGCACCCTCGGCGCGCCGCGCCAACTCCTGGCTTTGCGCCTCGAGCAAGGCGCCAGCGCGCTGCTCGAGCGCCTGCTCGGCGGCCCGAGCGATCCCCTGGAGCTTGGCGGATTGATTCTCGATGGATTGAAATTTCCGCAGGGATTCCTGAGCGCGCTCATTTTCTTGATCCAGCGAAGCGTGCAAGCCATGGAGCCTGCTCTCGGTATCTTTGGCCGCCTCCATGAAGGCTTGGCCTATGCCGCCTAGCCGCAGAATGAGATCTTTCTCCACGTCTTCCGCGGCTGGATGCGCCGCGTGCGCCAGCCCTTCTGCAAGCTGCTGCTTGGCGGATTCGATCGAACTTTCGATCCGCTGATGCCAGCGATCCGCTGCCGCGGAGAGGTCCGCTTCGACTTGCGCTTTCCAATCGGATTGCGCCGAACGGAAAGCGGAGGCGGCTTGCTCCCGCAAGTGGCGCGAGGCGCTTTCAATTTCAGAAAGTCTGGCGCTTGCCTGTTCCACCTGAGCGCGAACGCGTTGTTCGAGTTCCTGAACGCCCGGGATTTGAGCTTGCGCGGCTTGTCTATCGACGCCGGGACTCTGAGGCGAGATCTGCGGCCGCAAATCGGCGGCCTGCTTCTGCAATCGTTCGAGGCTTTCCTGGATCTGTTCTTGGAGACGTTGCTCGAAGGCAGCGCTGCGTTTCTTTTCGAGCTCTTCCAATTGGGATGCCAACTGCTGCACGGCGCGCTTGGCGCTTTCTGCGATGCCGCGGTTAAAGTCCCTAAGGAAGGCATCGACCTGAAGCTGCTTCACTTGCTGAAAGGCCTTTTCGGCAGCCGGGCCGGCAGCCGCTTCGAGTGACTTTTCGGCGATGCCCCTGAGCTGGAGCTCGAGCGAGGCGATGAGCGGGCGGGCCTCGAGGGAGACGGCCTCGGCAGCACTCTGGCGGAGGACCGCTTGTAGATTTTGTTTGGCCTCCTCGATCAGCTGCGCGATTTGAGGAGCCAGGCCTTCGATCGGCGGGGCTTCTTCTACTAAAGGCACCAGCGGCAGCGTGCGCACGTTCCCTTCTGCAGGTGCGGCGGCCGACGGCGGCGGCCAAGGGGTCTTCGCCGGAGGCGTAGAGGGTGTTGTGGAAACGGCCGGTGAAGGTACTGCTGCCAGGCCTTCCGGAAACGGAAACCAATCCTGCGGAGGAAAAGCAATGCCCCAGAAATTACCGCAAACTTCCAGTTCGAGGCCCACCTGAAATAACTCACGCACGGTACGAGGCCGCTGGATCCACATCACCCGGCCGCGTACGGTTCGCGCCGGGTGTCCGCTCTCCGGATGAGGGACCTCCAGAGTGACCCACATGTTCTTGAGAACGTAGTGCTTAGACTGGTAGCGACAGCCGTGGCAATTGATAATTAGTGTGGAAGTGCGCTCCTGAAAAGGGCGCCCCAGCGCATCGACGCCACTGACGGAGAGCGGAACCGCTTGCACGATACGCGTACTGCGGCGCTTCTGTGCTTCGGGATCGTTAGTTGGGACAGGCTCCCGCACCAGTCGCTCCCCAGAGCGAAGAACCAGCGTATCACTCGCAAACTGAGCAGGTCGAGAAATCCGGGCACAGGAGTGCGAAAGATGCCAATAGCCGCTCCTGCCGGCATGGGAATGGAGGGACTTAAACGAGCGGGGTCCTAGAGATCGTGGCGCCCCTCCATGGCTTTAAGCATCGTGATTTCATCGGCATACTCGAGGTCTGAACCTACCGGTATGCCCACGCCGATACGCGTGACACGCACTCCCAAAGGTTTGATTAATTTTGAAACATAGACTGCGGTGGCTTCGCCTTCTGCGGTGGGATTGGTGGCGATAATGATCTCCTGCACCATCCCCGTTTTCAGCCGCTCGATCAGTCCTTTCAGCTTCAGCTGATCCGGGCCTATTCCTTCCAGCGGCGAGAGGGCTCCGCCCAGCACGTGATAAAGACCGCTATATTGGCGCGTTCGTTCAATGGCCATGATGTTGTGGGGTTCTTCGACGACGCAGATCACGCTGCGATTGCGCGTTGGGCTGGTACAGTAGAAGCAAGGATCGGTATCGGTGATATTGTTGCAGATGCTGCATTCACGAATCTTCAACTTGGCGTCGCGAATGGCCTCCGCAAGCGCCGTCGCTTCTTCCGGGCCAGCGCGCAGGAGATGAAAGGCAAGGCGTTGCGCTGTTTTTTGGCCGATCCCGGGCAGTCGTTTGAATTGATCGATAAGCCGAGCGATGGGTTCGGCGAAGTCAGGCATCACCGAAGCCCGGCAGGCGTCCGCAAGCAAACAGGGAGTATGCTTTCACGTGAAGCAGTCAGAATAATCCCGGGATCTTCAAACCTGAGATTCCTGGAAGCCCGCTAGCGAGACCCTTCATTTGGCTGGCCAGTTCCTCATCAACGCGGCGGCACGCTTCATTCACCGCGGCGCGAATGAGGTCCTGCAATAATTCCGGATCCTTGGCGGCAAAAACTTCCTGTTCGATGCGAACGTCGGTGACTTGTTTCTGGCCGTTCATCTTGACGACGACCATGCCGCCGCCTGCAGAGGCCTCCACGCTAACGCTGTCCACCTGTTTCTGCAGATTTTCCTGCATCTGCCGAAACTGGGAAAGGAGCTGTTGCAGTGCCTTGACTTCCATGGCTCACCCTTCATCCCGGCGTTTCACTTCGGAGATCCGGCCGCCAAACCGCTCGAGCATCGCGCGCACGATCGGGTCTTGCTCGAACCGAGCGCGCAACTCGCGGCCGGTATCTCCGGCGCGAACTCTGCCAGCCAACACCGGTGAGGTCTCCAGTTTAACACAGACCCGCAATTGCTGGCCGAGTACACGGCTGGCGATGGTGCGCAATTTCTCTACACGATCACGGGACTGCAATAACTCTGCGAGCGCGCGTCGTTCGGTCGGAAAAAACAGGCGAACTTCTCCGGCCTCGAGCTCCCAGCGGGCTGCGCTTTCTACCAACTCGCCGAGAAACTGCGCTTGCGCAAAACTCTCCGCTTTGATCGCATCCACCTGGGCGGCTTCGAGGCCAGTAACGGAAGCAGGGGAGCTCGGACTTGTGGCCCGCTCCAGCGCCGGCGCCACTGCCGAAGCAGCGCCGGTACTTGAATCGGCGGAGATGTTGAGGACGGACGGTGCAGCGGCAGGAGCCGGAATCGAAGCATTCAAACTATTTGATAGCGGCGCGGGCGGCGAAGCCGCGGATTTCGCCGACACAGCGGGGGCTGGTGCGCTGGCGTCCGCATTCCATTTCGGAGCGGATGGCTGAGCGGGAACATTGCCGGCCCGAACGTTGCCAGCCCGAACGTTGCCAGAAAGTTCGGCCAGAACCTCCTCAAGAGGAGCGAGCCGCGCCGCATTGACGAGCCGAAGCAGTCCCATTTCCAGATGCAGGCGGGGATCCGGCTTGCGGCGGAGATCGTCCTCCGTCAGCAGCAAAATCTGGAAGAAGCGCGTTAGATCTTCCTCACTGAAGCCGGCTGCGGCGCGAGCGAGTCTGGGACGGTCTTCAGCGGGCGCGGCAATTAGATCCGAATCTGCTCCGCAAACGCGCGCGACGAGTATGTTTCTGAAATGAGAAATGGCTTCGCGGCAGAACTGCTGCAGATTTTGTCCTTCCCCGAGCAAGCGGTGCACCAGGCCGAGGGCGCGCTCAGTAGAGCGGTTCTCGATGGCCGCGACCAATTCGTCGAGCACTTCTGCCGGTACAATCCCGAGCAATTCTCGAACTTGCGCTTCGCTAATTGCCGCGCCGCAATACGCGCGCGCCTGTTCGATCAACGAAAGCGCGTCGCGCAGGCTGCCATCCGCCGTGCGGGCCACCACGGCGATCGCGCCTGCTTCCACCGTCAGTCCTTCCTTGGACGCGATACTTTGCAGCGCCTCCACAATTTCAGTGAAGGAAAGCGCACGGAAATGGAAATGCTGCGAGCGGGAGCGGATCGTTTCCACCAAATCTTCGGGTTGCGTGGTGGCCATGATGAAGACCACTTTTTCCGGCGGCTCCTCGAGCGTCTTGAGCAGCGCGTTGGAAGCCTCGTCGGTGAGCATGTGCGCTTCGTCCAGAATAATGACCTTGTAGCGTCCGCCCACGGGCGCGTAGCGCACCATATCGCGCAACTCACGAACCTGGTCGATGCCTCGATTGGAGGCGGCATCGATTTCGAGTACGTCCAGCGAACTCCCGGATGCGATCTCACGGCACGAATCGCACTCATTGCAAGGTGACGGTGTGGGTCCATGAACGCAATTGAGAGCTTTCGCCAGAATGCGGGCGGTCGTGGTCTTGCCTACGCCTCGGGCGCCGGAAAAAATATAAGCATGCGCCACGTGGCCGCTTTGAATCGCATTTCGCAGAGTGCGCGTGACGTGCTGCTGTCCGACAACTTCCGCGAACGTTTGCGGACGCCACTTTCGCGCAATGACCTGATAGCTCATGGATTCCGTTACTGGGCCGGTTTCTGGAGCCGTCTGCTCTCAGCGATGGGAGGAACTTCGGATACTCTGCGGCACACGAAGCGGTCCCGCTACCGTTGCTCCCTTCCGGGCCTGGCGGGGTTCACGGGGAATCGTTGCACAAAGCCCGAAGTTCCACGCATCGGCAGGAATTTGTACCCGCTCCAGGCAGTCTAGCATAGCGATTGGGTCGGCGAAAGCAGGGTCGCTTTCGTTGGAGATGGAAGCGCGCAGTTTTCCCCCTGCAAATTGAGGGGCTGCTTGATTGCGGATTCTAAACCGCGGGGATTCCGTTGGCTGGCCGCACTCTACCCTCCCGCTTTAAGTAACGATACAGGCTGGTTCGCCCAATGCCCAGCATTTGTGCCGCGCGGACTCGGTTACCCGAACACAATTCGAGGACGCGTTCGATATGCTCGCGGCGGACGTCTTGCAGAGGGAGCGGCCGCCAGGATTTTGCCGGTGTTAGGGCTCGGTCCGGTTTTTGCAGCTGTTCCGGGAGATCATGCACGTCAATGAAATCATTCACTGCCACCAAGGATGCGCTGGAGATCACATTTTCGAGCTCCCTCACGTTTCCGGGCCAAGGGTGCTGCAGCAGCACCATCTGTGCGCGGCGTGTGAGGCCCTGAATCTGCTTTCCGTAAGCGGCGTTATATTTCTTGATCAGGAAAGTGATCAGAGCCGGAATATCTTCCAGGCGCTGGGCCAGGCTGGGAATGCGGATCTGGATCGTACTCAAGCGATAGAAGAGGTCTTCGCGAAACCTTCCGGCGGCCACTTCGCTGCGCAGGTCGCGGTTGGTGGCCGCGATCAGCCGCACCTCCACTCGACGTATTTCGGGCGAGCCCACGCGCTGGATTTCCCTGTTTTGGACGACGCGCAGAAGCTTTGCCTGCATGGCGAGAGAAGTCTCGCCGACTTCGTCGAGAAATACCGTTCCACCGTTGGCATATTCAAATAGGCCGGCCCGGGTCTCGGTGGCGCCGGTGAAAGCGCCGCGAAGGTGGCCAAATAACTGGCTCTCCAGCAACGTATCGACGATCGCAGAGCAGTTGCAAACAGCAAATCGTTGATGGGCTACCGGGCTCAGCTGGTGGATGGCGTGGGCCACGAGCTCTTTTCCTGAACCCGTGGGGCCTACAAGAAGAACGTTCACGTAATGCTGCGAAATCTTGCGCGCCATCTCAAAGACGTCGACCATGGCCGGGCTGCGGCTGACGATTCCGTGAAATTCGAGATCGCTCACCAAACGCTGCTCCAGATCGTGAATTCTTCGCCGCCGATCGAACTGTTCGGCAAGATCGGCGATGGTCTTCTTCAGGCGCTGGCGGTCGAGCGGTTTAGGAAGATAGTCATAAGCACCGTGCTTGATGGCCTCAATAGCGGAGTCGATCGAGTAAAAACCCGTCATGAGAATCACGTAAACGCCGGGGTCCTGGTGCAGGGCTTGCTCGAGAAACGTCAGCCCGTCCATGCCCGGCATTTTCAAGTCACATAAGACGATACGCCCTTTGCCGCTACTGACGTATGCAAGAGCCTCCTGAGGGTCCGAGGTTCCAAAACAGCGGTAGCCGAAGTTAGACAGAGTTTCCCGCAGCATCTCCAGGATTGCGAGGTCATCATCGACGATACAGATATCGATAATTGCGGGAGATGAACTTTGAGCGGGGTCCGGCTGAGTGCTTACGCCCATGGAGGAGATTTGGGCAAAATACGTGCCAGAGGGAATCCACTAGGCCTGATCCCCAGGGGCTAAACGCTCACGCAGCGGGAAATGACGGGATTTAAGTCTCTAATGACGTGTAGCTTAGAAACCATTCACGTTATGGTGCACAACATAGAAACACGTCTTAGACGCAACAAAAGCGGCCTGGTGAAGTCCCGATATAGAGCAGGTTCGCGCCGAATTCGTTCCAAACGCGAACTCGCCTCAATTTATTCTTTCGGCTTTCCTTTCCAGCAAGGAGTTGAAAGCTCCTATTTCTATGAGAAGTTGCTCCTCGCTGGTGGTAACTGCATCGAGGATCTCCACGGTGGAGACTGTGACTTCCAGGCTGGCGAGTAGCTCACTTGTCTGGGCGAATTCGGTGTCCTGGGGTTCATCGAAACCGCCAAGCAGTTCGAGGACCTCGGAAAGCTCCTCCCGTGTCGAAGCGCGGTCGGATGTTGAGGGCGCGTATTCTGGCAGTTTCATGGTTTCACCTCTTCGCGCACACCTATAGGATGCTCGGGCGGGGTGTTTGGCTCACATCGGCCGTTCCGACGCGGCGGGAAGTCTCTCAGATGCAACTTGCTGTATCCAAAGCGCTCCGAGGGCTCCATGCTCTCGACGTAGTGGGTCTGAGGATGAGATCTCGCGAAGCTGTCCGCATGCACGGCGCGTATGAAGATAAGCGAGCAAGTTTGGACTGCGTCGCGTAGCAATAGTGTCTTTTGTCCCAATCCAGTAGAGTCGAGCGTGGAGTATTCGACGAAGAACCGGCCTTCGGCGTCCCAGCCAGAAACCTCCACAGGCAAACTAAGCAAATCCACTGTCTGCATCCGTCTATCTCCCGGCCTATCACAGGTGCAGGAGTGAGGCCAAAACAGGGCGGGAGCTTACTCTTTTATTTTGTGGTGATTCGACTATCCGCGGGACGCGCCGAGAAACGCCGATTGCTCTCGTTTACGCACAGGTGTCCGCATTCGACCCACTCTCGTTCCTGCGCACAACGGATCAAAACGGCCAGTCGACAGGAATCAATGAACGGAACGTAGACCTGGAACGGATTCAATAACTCAGCTTGAACCTGGATATTGACTCCGCGAGTTGAGCGACCAGCACACGTGACTGCCGGGCAAACACAATCCGACGATCACTTCCGAGTCCCGCGACTATCCCGGGTGATGCCTCTTCACTCGTCGCCCGAGGTATCGATTGCTGTTCTCTGATCGGCTAACGCACCGACAGCTTCTTGCCGGACAGGAACCAACAGATATCCAATCACGAATTTCTGGGTCACGTCCGTGACGACCAATTCATAAGGCTCCCCGGTTTCTTTGTGAAAGAAACGCACCGGTTGGTGGACACTTTGATCCCGCAACCACAATGTTCGGCGGTCTTGGAGCAGCCATAACGAGCCACGATATCTCTGATACATGGGATTAGTTCCACTGATTTGCACGGAGATGCCGGGGACTAGCTCCTTGGTCTGCCCTTTAGTCAGTTCGAAATCGACCCGCTCTCGATCGAGCCGTTGGGAGAGAAGGTTGAGATCACGAGCATTCGTTGCTACTTGTCCGTGAACACCGGAGAGAACGGAATTGCGGGCCTCTAGCTCAGCGCTTAGTTGCTGATGCAATTGTTGGGTCAATGACTCAGCATACTTGCGAGTTTGCTCAAGGTTAACCCGGACCCTGCCTTGGAGGCTTTCAAGCTTCGTCACGCGTTGCCCCAGGCCCGCCCAACCGCCTGCCAGTTCACCAAGCTTGCCTTCGGCGGAGTCCACTCGTTGACCCAGCGCGGTTAGCGTGGTTTGGCTCCCGAATAGTTGGCTGACTTGGATGTTTTGCTTGCTCAAAGTGAAGTAGCCGTAATAAATCGACGCTCCTAGGACAGCGGCCAACGCCACGACAACTACCCAGACCGCCTTGGACTCCCTTCGGTAATCTGGCTCAGTAACCGGCCACTTATTCTCAATGGGATTCAACATCGGGTTGGTAACGCCCATGCCACTCACCTCCTACTTGATTCCTGTGCCATAGCAATGGAAAGAGGGGCACGGACCCTGCCAAGTTTCCGCTGAGGAAGTAAGAGATTGATGGTCAAGAGATTAGTCAGTCCATGACTGATCTCTATGGGGCCTGCGGTCGGTACTAGAACTGGCAGTTTTTGCGCGCTATCGGCATTTCCTCCTCCGCGGTTAGGAGAACCAGTACGTGAAGTTCACTCGGAAGTATCAGAAGTCTGTTCCTCAGACCTCACTGAGACCTGTTCACGCTCGATGGATTTTCCGTTTGTGGAGAAGCCGGGGATGGCGCGCAGGAGTTTCAGTTGGGTTCGCAGAAAGGTAAGGAGTGGCTCCGGGGCTTGGACTCGAACCAAGATTCTAGGCTCCAAAGGCCCATGTGCTACCAATTGCACCACCCCGGAGCAGTGACTTCTTTGGATCGCACCGAATACCCAAGCCTAACTTAACGGCGGCAAACTGGAAAGCCTCGGTAAGCTCCTGGCCGCGGGCGCGAACCGAAATACACCCGGGCACACCGACCCTTTCTGACCGGCTCTCATAAGCACATCTTGTAACGTTTTCGAGAAGCAGGAAATTCCTGCTGCGCCCAACCTTGTTCAATTAACCGCAGCAGATTTGTCTGTAGCCGCTGGTTTGTCCGGCAGTTCGTGTTCGTAATCTTTCTCGTTGGAACAAGTCACGTCTTCATACATGTCCTCTTTGGGGACGAGGCTCATGTTCCAAGTGTAGACCCACGGATGCGTGAGCACCGTTGGGTCTTCATCGGTAATTTCCACTGTCAGATGGTCAAAATCCGGACGGCGGATTCGTTCGGTCACATGCAGCGCATCGCTATGGAAGGTGCCGCTGCCTTCCCCGGCATTCTTACCAGATCCTAACCAAGACTTATCGGTAAGATCGATCGTGTCGATGACCAGGGTATCTCCATCCCATTTTGCAACCGAATTTCCCATCCAGGATGGGTCCGCATCGGGGTTATGCGGCCTTCCATCTGCTGGGATGATACGGAAGGCGGTGTCTCTCTCATAAAGGACGATCAACTCTCCAGGCAATTGCACCAACCTCGCCGGATGCGGCCCGCCCCAGATGCGCGGGACGCCGTAAGGCTCGCAATGCAACAGCGGATCCGTGTTCTCAGCGTCGTGCAGTTGTCTGGCCTTCAAAGCCGCCCACGGCTGGTAAGGCAGCTCATCGGATGGATAGGTAGCAGGCCTAGATCGCGCACCACTGCCTTCCGGTTTTCCGACGGCAGGATCGGTTCCCAGCGCTCCGTATTTCTCAATCCACATTCCCGAGAGGTCCGGATGTCCGTCTGCTGTGCGCGGCGCCGGCTTGGAATGATCCTTCGGTAAAGAAGGAGGCGCGTATTTCTTGGTTCCCTGATCCTTATCTGCCTGAGCGGAAGCCCTCGTGGAACCCACGCCTGTGATCATCGCTGCGGCGATCAAATACCCGAGGAGATAACGATGTTTCATAGCATTCCTCCTTGTCACTACGGGTTGTCGTCACCCGCCTTCGGTCCGACCGGAATCACCCGGCCGTCAGGCAGCACGAAGTCTAGCCCGAACATCAGTTTCGAACCGTCCTTAGCGAGACGCCCATGAATCGTGACTTCTTTTCCAACCAGCGCCAGCATGTCGGTTCTGGAAACGCCGCTGCGGTGCAAATAGCTCGGAGGCAAGCCCTCTACTGACCAGCGCGCCGCATTGCCGCTCGCATCCTTCACCTCCACATACCAATACACGTGGGGATTATCCCACTCCACTTTTGTGAGGATCCCCTTCAACTCGGTAGGCTTACCCATCTGGAACTCTGAGTTCAGCGAGTGGTGCGCAAGGGCAGGTAGCGTTGTCAAAAGTAGTCCGCAAAAGATCACCACAAAACCCCAATATCTGCGTGTCATTCGGGTTGCCTCCGGTTCTCCCTGGGCCGTACTCGTCGGGTAGAGCAGATGAAACACCACTGGTGCCCGAACATAGCATCGCCTTTGAGAATGTGTCAAGCCAGTCACACTAAGCGACATTTTTTAGCAAAGCGGGTCACTCCCGCCTGGTACGGCTCGCCGTCGAAGCCGTCAGTAGCCGCAGCCCAGGATCAGGGGTTTGCGGGTTTTGGCGGAGCGGGTTTGGCGAATTTGGCCGCGTCGATGGATGCGTTCGGCTGCATTTGAGTCACCGTGAACACCGTCTGCCCGTCGAGCCAGCTCGTCGTCCACTTGTAGGGCATTTTGACTCCGGCGACGTCGCGATAATCGTCGTAGTCAATCTGCGTGGCAGAAAGGCCGACTTTGGTATCGGTATAACGCACCTGCCGTACCAGCAGCCCGGTCTTGCTATCGAAATATAGGTTGACCGGCGTGCGGCCCCCGTCCGCGGTGCCCTGGACGACCTCGACATCCTTGTCGTTAACGGTTATGGGCGTGCTCACGCGCCACTGCGCCAGGGCCTGCTTGATTGCGGTGGGAAAGCAGATGGTTGCATCCAACTTGGCGCCGATCAGATCGCCTTGGATCAGCGGAAGCAGCGGGATCGGTTTGTCGTCGGTGGGCATGGCTACCCACCCGTTGCGGCCATCGTATGCCGTGGTCCGGTCGCCGGCCTCGGTGTGCGTAATCGTGGTGAGTTGATTAGGCGCCTTGGCATAGAGTTCAAAGGGGTAAGCGAGCTCGGCGTAGGCCTGCGAAGTTCCCTTAATCGCAAAGCTCGTGAGCTTGGCCAATTGCTGCGCGCCGCCAAGAGCCTGTATATATTTGTCCAGAATTTGATCGGCGGAAGGTTCGGTGGAAGCCGGCGGAAGCAGTTGATCCGGTTCTATCGGATTGAACGTAGAGTTATACACGTCGGCAATCGTCGGGGTGACTCTCGGAGTGCGATCACCGCGATGGCAGGTATAACAGGTCACCTCGCGCTTTCCGCCGAAATTGGCCTGATTGATGGAATTCATCATCACGACCATCCTGCGGGCGGCCTGCTTGAGCGGTGTATTGTCGGCGTAATGCTCCCAGCTGCCGGCGCTGGCATCGCCATGGCAGGTCGTGCAGTTCGCCGTCAGCGAGACAGCAAAGAACCCCATGGTCTCGATGAATTCGCTGGCTGGAACTCCCCGCAGCACCTGGACGTCTTTGAAGGCCTCTTCGGACATTAGCGGTTTTTGGGCGGAGTCGGTCTGTCCGATTGCTGACACCACGCCGACGAGACACACGGCGAATATTCCGACTGCACTAAGGAAACCTGGCTTCGATCTCAATGACATATCGACTTTCCCCCTTCATTTCCATGCGCCGACGCTGCATGTGCTCGGCCAGCTTTGTCGGGAGCCGGAAATCGTTGCGGATTCGTTTATGACTTCCAGCAGCCCGCCTAGAAATTAGGCGCCGAGAATACAATGCTCAAGCTCAGTTTTCAATCGTCCCGCACAAATGGTCACGGCAATGCTCCTTGAAGATTCCTTTTCGATGGTCGCTTAGGAGCAACGTACGCGAGCGGGGACCATCTTCCAACCGGCGCGGCAAAAGTGTATGCTACGGCCCGCCGAAGAGATCAAATTGGAGATTCGCTCGGAGTCCACAATTGCGAACTGGGACGGGTTCCTGAGACTCGCGATGGAGGTTGGTCTCATCTATGCGTAGCTTACGGATTTGTCTGAAAAGAATTACCGTTCTCATGGCCTTGACGTTAGCTGCTGTGCTGCTTACACATGCCCAGGCCGCGCCGCCGAGCATGGAAGGGAAGACGGCCGAGCAGTTTTATAAGAGCATCAAAGTGCTCAACGGAGTTCCGGCCGACCAGGTCATCGAGGCCATGCACCAGATCCGGGCCGCGCTTGGCGTGAATTGCGAATTCTGCCATGAGGACCCGGATCGCGCGGCAGACACCAAGGAAGCCAAAGAGACTGCCCGCCAGATGATGCGCATGGTGATGGACATCAACAAGAACAATTTTAAAGGGCAGCAAGAGGTCACCTGCTATACATGTCATCGTGGCCGTGCCGTGCCAATGACTACGGTGCCTTTGCCGGCGGTCGAAAAAGGAGAAGGGCCTGAGCCCCAAGGCCTGCCGCCAGCCGATCAGATACTGAGCAAATACGTGCAGGCGCTCGGTGGAGAGCAGGCCATTCGGAAGATCGCCAGCCGCATAATCACGGGAACTCAGTTCATCCCCACCGGCCCGGGCGGAACAGTGCCCGTACCAGCGATGATCGAACGCAGCCAGAAGGCGCCCAACCTGGTCGTGAACGTTTACCGCACGCCAACGTACACGATCGCCGATGGTTTCGATGGAAGCAAAGCCTGGTCTCAAGATTTGCGAGGCCGCGTCAGCGAGCCCGGCGCAACTGATCAAATGCGCGCCAAGCGAGATGCGGATCTTTATCTGCCGCTGGATTTGAAACAGACATACACGCAGATGCAGGTGCGCGGCGTCGAAAACGTGAACGGCCACGATGCCTACGTCGTGATCGCGCGTCCGCAGGGTGATCGCGTGGAGCGGCTTTATTTCGATGTGCAAACGGGCCTGCTCGTGCGGAAGTGGAGCTCATTGGCGACTCCTGTGGGCGAGGCCCCTTTTCAAGTGGATTATGACGACTACCGAGACACAGGAAGCGGAGTGAAATTCCCGTACCTGATCGTAATGAATCCCGCGAACGCCCGAGCCGAACCTTCTACCACGGCAACGATCCGCGTCGCCAAGGTGCAGGACAACGCGCCGCTCGATAGCTCGAAGTTCGCCAAACCGGAATCGAAAGCGGCTGCGGCGGCTCAGTAATTCCATACGCGGCGCACAGAATAGAAGGAAATCGGCAGCGAGACGATGTCCCTGCCAATTTCTTTTTAGGTCCGTCGCTTTATAGGATCCCAGCGAACCACGCAGGGAAGCTCCCTCAGGCCTTTAATCTTCACTTGCGCTTTTAATAAGGTCGCCTGCACGAAAAGATTCCTTTTGACGGCAAGCCGCTCAGCGAATCGCTTTTGCCGGAATGGGAAGGTATTTGCAAAAACGGGAATTTTGAGACGAGTTCATCCAAGCAAGCCAACCCCGGACTGTTTCACAGCGGCACCGGTGTTTTGATTCCGAACAGCACCACGCGTGGCGAGACTTCTCGCGGCGCTCCTGCCCCTGCAACTTGCTGATCTTTCGGACTCAACGAGTTCAACCGAGTTCGTTTTTTGGCCAGCCGCGTGCCTGTTTGATTCCCTGCGGCGGGGTGTGGGCAGGCAATCGAAACAGGGGGAATAACGATGCGCAGAACTAGTGCGTTACCGGCCGTGCGAAGAAAACTAGCAATTGCGGCCTTGATGGCCACGAGTGTCGTGTCTTCAGCTTACGCCAAAATGAGATGGATACTCTGAAGCCCCAACGGCACTGTTTGCGCAGGTGGTTCGCGCTGCGGACGCCGGGCTGTTTCCCGTGCGTCTTCCTGGCAGCCGTGCTCTTCTGTGCCATCGCTGCGGCACAATCCGACCCCCCTAGCGAGTATGAAGTGAAGGCAGCGTTTTTATTCAACTTCACCAAATTTGTGGAATGGCCGGACGGTTCGTTTAACGATCCTCACGCACCGATTGTGATTGGAATTATCGGCGACGATCCCTTTGGCGACAGCCTCGTGCGTATCGTCGCGGGACAGCAGGTGCAGGGCCGCAGCGTCGTCATCCGCAAAGCGCGTTTCGGCGAAGATCTGCGCCACTGTCACGTTCTCTTCATCAGCGCCTCCGAACGCCAGCGCAGCGCGCAGATCCTGGCCGGCCTTCGGGATGCCAGCGTCCTGACGGTCAGCGACATCGATGGGTTTGCCGAAGCCGGAGGCTCGATGCAATTCGTAATGCAGGAGAACCGGGTGCGCTTCCTAGTGAACCTGGATGCTGCAACGCAAAGCAAGCTGCGTGTAAGCGCAAAGCTGCTGGCTTTGGCGCAAGTGGTCAATCACGGCCAGGCGGCGAGGTGAAACAGATGCTATCGTTCCGCGATTTGTCGATTCGCCGCAAGCTCACGCTGATCGTCATGACCACGACGTGCACCGCCATTTTGCTGGCTTGCGGGGCCTTTTTTGCTTTCGATATTCATACCTTGCGCCAATCCAGGATGCATGATCTCGAGACGCTGTCAGAAGTGCTGGGCTCGAACAGCACTGCGGCCTTGACTTTTAACGATCCGGCGGCGGCCCGCGAGGTTCTGCAATCGCTGTCAGCCAAAGAGCACATCATGGCAGCCGGTCTTTACCGCACGGATGGAGCGATTTTTGCCACTTACGTTCGGGATGCGGAGCGCGCGCCCTTCGTTTTTCCGGCGCCCGAATCGAGCGGAACGCGATTTGAGGCCAAGCGGCTTGTGGTCTTCCACACGATTCTCCTTGACGGTCATCGCCTTGGTACCGTGTTCCTGGCCTCCGATCTAGGGGAGTTTGATGAACTCCTGCGGCTGTATTCCGCTTTATTCGGGCTGATCGTGCTGAGCTTGTCCGTGGGCGCTTTCTTCTTGGCCGCGCGGATGCAGCGAGCCATTTCTGATCCCATTCTGCTGCTGGCGCAAACCACCAGGGAGGTGACCACGGCTAGAGATTACTCGGTTCGTGCAACCCGAGGGGCGAACGATGAAATCGGCGTACTGATCGATGGTTTCAACGGGATGCTCACGGAGATTCAGCGCCGCGACCGGGATTTGCAGCAGGCCCGCGACGAACTCGAGCTTCGCGTAGAACAGCGAACAGCCGAATTGCGGCAGGAAATATCCGTGCGTAAGGAGGCCGAAGCGGCCTTGCGCGAAAGCGAACAGCGAACGCGCCTGCTGCTCGACTCCACGGCGGAGGCCATCTACGGGCTCGATCTCCAGGCGCACTGCATCTTTTCCAATCGGGCCGCGCTGCGTCTGCTTGGTTACTCGGACGTCAGCGAGCTTCTGGGGCGGAACATGCATGATTTGACGCATCACACGCACTCAGACGGGTCTCATTATCCTGCGTCAGAGTGTCCGGTCAGCGAGACGCTGCACACCGGTGAGGCGCGTCACAGTGACGCGGAGATTACGTGGCGATCGGATGGAACCAGTTTTCCGGCGGAGTATTGGTCGTATCCCATCGAACGGAATGGCCAGATCGTCGGCGCAGTGGTTACCATCATTGATATCACCGCTCGCCGCACCGCTCAAAAGGCGATGCTGGCGGCCAAGGAGGCGGCCGAATCCGCCAATCGCGCCAAGAGCGAATTCCTGGCCAACATGAGTCACGAGATTCGTACGCCGATGAACGGAATCATTGGCATGACCGAGTTGGCGCTCGACACTCCGCTCAATCAAGAGCAAAAAGAGTACCTGCAGCTGGTACGTTCTTCGGCCGACAGCCTGCTGCGCGTAATCAACGATGTGCTGGATTTTTCAAAAATCGAGGCCGGGCGGCTGGATCTGGATCAAACCGACTTTGATTTGCCGGAAGTGGTCCACCAGACGCTGAAAACGCTCGCCGCGCGGGCGCACAAGAAGGGCCTTGAACTTTCCTCTCGAATTGCTCCCGATGTGCCGCAGATGCTCTCGGGAGATCCGGACCGAGTGCGGCAAATACTGGTGAACCTAGTGGGGAACGCAATCAAGTTCACCCATCAAGGGAGCATATTGGTGGATGTCGGCAGGGAGACGAGCAGCCCGGAAGCGGACCCCTTTCGGCTCCACTTTCTCGTGCGCGATACGGGAATTGGCATTCCCGTCGAGAAACAACAGGTTATCTTTGAAGCTTTTTCGCAAGTCGATGGCTCGACGACACGTCAGTACGGGGGCACGGGGTTAGGGCTGACCATCACCAAACGCCTCATCGAGATGATGGGTGGAAAAGTGTGGGTGGAAAGCCAACTCGGCGAGGGCAGCACCTTTCATTTTAACTTGAAGCTCGCCCCGCCTCAAAAGACCGGGTCCGAACGGAATTTGCGGCGCACAGAACTGGAGAGCTTGCACGTTCTGATCGTGGATGATAACGAGACCAACCGCATGATCCTGGACGAAATGCTTAAGAACTGGCGCATGGTGCCCACTTTGGCGGATGGCGGAGAAGCCGCATTAATGGCTATGCGCTGGGCCCGCGATCAGGGAAACAGCTTCCCCCTCGTTCTCCTGGATGGGCATATGCCCGGCATGGATGGATTCGAAGTCGCCCGACGAATCAAAGCGGATCCCTCGCTGGCAGGCGTCACAATCATGATGCTGACTTCCGACCGCCAGGCTGGCGACGCAGCGCGGTGCCGCGAACTCGGGATTAAAGTCTATTTGGTGAAACCCATTGGGGAATCCGATTTGCTCGATGGGATCCTCAATGCTCTGGGAACACAAATTTTGGAGTCGGTTTCGACGGTCGTGCCCGATAAGGGCATCAAGGCCATGCGTCCCATGCGGCTGCTTCTGGCTGAAGACAATGCCGTCAACGCTCAACTTGCACGAATACTCTTGCGTAAATGGGGGCACGAGGTCGTATCAACCACGAATGGCCGTGAAGCCCTCGATTTGCTCGAAGCAGCAGGCTTTAAGGGGTTTGATGCGGTATTGATGGACGTGCAGATGCCCGAGATGGACGGGATGGAGGCCACGGCGGCCATCCGTGCACGGGAAAGAACTCTGGGAACCCACCTGCCGATCATTGGCGTGACTGCGCATGCCATGAAAGGTGATCGCGAGCGCTGCCTCGAGGGCGGCATGGACGGATATGTAAGCAAGCCGATTCGTCCGGAGACTCTTTCCTCCGAATTGGCGCGGCTCGTTCCCGGCTCTGCCCCCCAAGAAACGGAAGAGTCTACGGCTCTCAATAGGGTTTCCACAACGACTGATGCAGGCTCCGGGGGTGCATTGGATCGCAGCGCTTTACTGGACCGCGTCGAGGGTGACTTGGGCTTGCTCGGCGAAATCATCCAGCTTTTCAAGGAGGATTCCGTTCGCCAGATCGTCGCTATTCGGGATGCCCTCGACAAGAAACAAGCGGATGCTCTGCGGCGTGCCGTTCATACCTTGAAAGGCACCTGCGGCAATCTGGGCGTCTCGGAGGCGGCCGCCAGTGCTCAGGAGTTAGAAAAACTCGCGGCCGCCGGAGACTTCTCCCGTGCGCACGAGAGTTTGCGAACACTGGAAGAGCAAATCCAGAGGGCGGGCAGGCTTCTCGACGACCTCAAACAGGAGTGCCTCCGATGAGGGTTTTGATCGCGGATGACGATCCCGTTTCCTGCCGTCTGCTGGATCACCTGCTGCGTAAATGGGATTACGAAGTTATTGCTGCGCGTAACGGGGTCGACGCTTGGGAAGTGCTGCAGGCGGATCATGCGCCCCGCATAGCTTTGCTCGATTGGATGATGCCTGGACTCGACGGCCTGGAGATTTGCCGCCGCGTGCGGGCGCGATCTGCGCAACCGTACGTCTACATCATGCTCCTTACCGCAAATGACAAAGTGGGGAATTTGGTGGAGGGGCTGGAATCAGGCGCAGACGATTACTTAACCAAGCCCTTCCATCCCCAGGAATTGAGGGCCCGCTTGCGTGTCGGTTTGCGCATGCTGGACCTGGAAAGCGGCCTGGTGGAGGCGCGAGAGAATCTGCGCTTCAAAGCCAGCCATGACGCGCTTACATCCATTTGGAATCGTGGCGCGATCATCGAGCTGCTCGAACGCGAACTGAGCCGTGCGCGAAGAGACGGCAGCTCCGTGGGCGTCCTGCTGGCGGACATCGATCATTTCAAGAGGGTCAACGACACCCGGGGACACCTGGTGGGTGACGAAGTCCTTGGCGCCGTGACGGGCCGGCTGAAGGGGGAAGTCCGTTCCTACGATTCGGTGGGGCGATACGGAGGAGAGGAGTTCTTGATTTTGCTGCCCGGTTGCGACAACCCAAAACTCACGGCAAAGGCTGAACAACTTGTAAAAATAGTGGAGCGCAGCTCGATTGAGACCTCCGCGGGCCCTGTGCCGGTCACGATCAGCATCGGTGGTATAGCCAGCGGCGACTGTCCGCACGCCGAATTGAAGAGCCTTCTGCGCGCCGCGGATACAGCCCTCTATCGGGCAAAAATTTCGGGGCGAAATCGCTCGGAGATCGCCCAGCTATCTGATTTGGACGTTGTCACCGCAGGCATCGGCGCAACGGCGCTGGCGCCCGAAACGGTGGAATCCCCTACTTCAAGTAAGTAGCCAGCCAGTCCTGAAAAGTTTTGTACCAGAGCCGGCTATTCTGCGGCTTGGTGATCCAGTGGCCTTCCTCGGGGAAGATGAGAAGCTTGGAAGGCACGTTTTGGCGCTGCAGCTCCGTGAAGAACTGCAAAGACTGCGTGTAGGGAACGCGATAATCCATCTCTCCGGCAATGACCAAAGTAGGCGTCTTGAATTTGCCGAGGGCCGCGGCGTAGGTGCTGGGGGACCATTTGCGATAGCTTTCAGGATTCGACCAGGGCGTTCCCGCCAGGTCGTGCTCCACGAACCAGAGCTCCTCGGTTCCACCATACATGCCCGCATTATCGTAGGGGCCGGCATGGCTGATGAGCGCCTTGAAGCGCCCGGTGTGCGTAGCGAACCAGTCCATCATGTAGCCGCCGTATGAGCCTCCTGCGGCGGCGCTGCGGCTGGCGTCTATAAATGGGTAATGGGCGAGCGCGTAGTCCGTGCCCTTCATCAGATCGTCGTAGACCTTTCCGCCCCAATCGTCCCTGATGTCGTCAACGAACTTTTGCCCATAGCCCGTCGAGCCGCGAGGATTGATTATCACAGCGACATAACCTGGGGAAGCGAAGAGCTCTTCATTCCAGCGGTAGCCCCAGTCGTCGGTCCACGCTCCCTGCGGGCCCCCGTGCACAAGCAGAAGCAGGGGATACTTCTTCGAGGCGTCAAAACCAGGCGGGCGGATGAGCAATCCCTCGACACGCGCGCCATCCGCTCCCTCGAACCAGAAGGGCTCGGGTGGATTCATCTCCACTTTAGAGAGCAGTCCGGCATTGTGATGGGTGAGTTGGCGGGCTTGCGCTCCGTCAGTACTGGCGGCGAAGACTTCGGCAGGCATGGTCAGACTCGAGCGGGCGAAAGCGAGCGCCTTCCCATCGGCGCTCACGCTGATTTCGGAATTGTAGCTGGCCGGTGTGATCGGACGGGGCGCGCCGACCGGGACATCGACCGCATAGACAGGCTGTTCGGCCTGATCTTCAGCGACAAAATAGATTCGGCGGCCATCGGCCGACCAGAGCGGTTCCTGCACACTACGATCGAAATTTTCCGTGAGATTGGAGACCTTCTGTGTCGCGCGATCGTAAAGCATCAGGCGCCAGCGATCGCTTTCATAACCGGCCACAAATTGCGCGTGATAGGCGATGGAATGTCCATCGGGCGAATAGACAGGATGGCCGTCGAAGCCAGGATTGGTAGTGATTCTCCGAGGCTCGCCGCCGGTAAGCGATACGGTGAAAAGATCGCCGTTGGTGCTGGTGGCCTCAGGCCGGGCCGTAACGGCCGTGAAGCAAATCTCCTTGGAATCGGGAGAAAAGGCGATATCCGCGGCGTCACCTCTCTCGTCTGGCGGCACGTCATAATCCGCGCCAGAAATAAGATCGCGTGGCGCTCCTCCCGAAGCGGCGATCACGAATACATGACTGCGCTTGCCATCACTCCAATGATTCCAGTGACGAAACAGAAGATGGTCATAGCTGCGCGCCTTTACTGGATTCTTCTCTCGCGCTTCATCGCGCTGATGGTTGCAGGCATCGTCGTGACAATCCGGATACACCGCCGAGGTGAATGCGATCCACTGGCCATCGGGCGACCATTGTTCATTTTCCGCTCCGGTTGAAAGCGCCGTGAGGGGATCTCCTTCGCCAGCGCTCAACGAGAGCAAGTAAATCTGCTCCGTGCCCATGCGGCTGGATACAAATGCCAGCCGCTTGCTATCGGGCGACCAGCGGGGCCGCGAATCCGAGCCGCCACGGGTTAATTGCCTCGGCTCAGAAGCCCCACTCGTGCTCACGATCCAGATATTTCGCGTTAGGCGGTTGGCGGCAAGGTCCGGTTTCGCGACGGTATAGGCGACCCAGAG
>WNGH01000216.1_pt1 | contig 45352 bp, 31 predicted proteins | sample 5400631 | NCBI WGS metagenome assembly WNGH01 (sample SAMN13153373, study PRJNA577476) | soil metagenome | isolation source: 115 cm soil or saprolite under Garry oak tree replicate 1 | place: USA:California | collected 2016-06-15 | reverse complement strand
TGCACTCCACGAGCTGGCTCAGCCACCTGCTCCTGAACATGCTCATGCTCTGGATGTTCGGGACGGAGGTCGAGCGCGTCTGGGGGACGCGCGAGTTCGTGAAATATTACTTCCTGTGCGGCATCGGAGCGGCCATCACGACCTGCTTCGTGTTCAGGGACAGCAACACGATCGGCGCTTCGGGCGCCATCTTCGGGGTGATGCTGGCCTACGGTCTGATGTACCCCAATCGACAGATCTTCTTCTGGTTCATCTTCCCCATGCGGGCGATCAGCTTCGTCCTTCTGTGCACGGGGATCGAGCTGTTCTCCCTCCTGGGCCTGCCGGACAACGTGGCGCATTTCGCCCACCTCGGCGGAATGCTGTTCGGGTACCTGTACCTGAAGCGCGCCTGGCGGCTGAAGGAAGTCTGGAACGAGCTGCGCTGGCGCCTGCGCCGGCGCCGCTTCCGCGTGATGCGCGGCGAGGACGATCACTACCCCTACCACTGAGGGCGGGGGAGCGCTCTCTCCGTCAGAAGCAGGCGATCGGAAGGTAGGATGCGGCCAGGTCCGTCCCGAATCTCTCCGCGACCCGCGCGGGGAGGTCGACCCGCTGCAGCAGGCTGGTCCGGCCGTTCGCGAAGCGGAACACCAGCGCGCTCTCGAGACCGCGCGCCGGTATCACCAGAACGATCCCCCGGCAATCCCCGCCCGAGCCGACGGCCCAGATGACCGCATGCGTGCGGTTTCCCGTGACCGGCACGTCCACGGCTCCCAGGATGATCGGTCGAACCCCGCCTCCGCCCGTGCGCGTGTCCGCCCCTTTGACCCCCGTGACAGGCACGTCCGTGGCGCCCTGGATCGAGAACCCACCGGGGGTGCGCTGCGGCGCGAAGTCGCGACCCGCGCCTCCGAGGTCGAGCGTCTTCGGCGCCGCGAACAGCCGCCCCGTCACGAGATCGAGCGGGGCGTACTGGTAGGTGTCGGGTTGTCCGTAATAGAACAGGAACGACCCGGCCAGGGAGGTGCCGATCCGCGGCTCGTAGTTGTTCCCGGGCCCGAACGTGAGGTAATGGACATTGGTCCAGGCGCCCCCCGCGAAGCGGGCGTAGGCGATCTTGCGGAAGGACCCGTCGAAGCGGCTCCAGACCAGGACGGCCGAACCGCTTTCGTCGAGCGTGAGGGTGGGCTCCGCGTCGCGCGCCAAGTCCGCCGTGGTCGGCACGAGACCCAGGTGGGTCCCGGCGGCGTCCATCAGCGAGTAGCCCAGGGAGGACGATTCCCGGCCACGGCCGGGAAGGGCGCAGCCGCGCTGCTCCCAGACGGTGAGGGACGCGCCGCCGGCGATCGTGACGGAGGTCGTGGAAGCGAACGCGGACAGGCTGGTGGCGGCACACAAAGCGAGAGCCGCCGCCACCATCCTGATCGCTTTCACCCGGCCGATGCCACGCACGCGTCCGCTCCTAGAAGGGGTTCTTGAGATTGATGATGTTGCTCACGTCGAACGTCCTCAGGAACTGCTTCAGCACCGGCAGGTGCGGGTAGAACTCCTGGAGCCTGTCGAAGTAATGATCGCTGCGCTCTTCGTTGCCCATCAGGAGGTTCACCTCGCCCAGCAGGTAATAGCAATTCTTGACGATGTCCTTGTAGTCTTTCTCGGTCGCAATCTTCAGAGCCTTCTCGCCGTGCTCCTCGGCCTGTTTCAGCTCCTTGAGCTGCATGTAGGCGAAGCACAGGTCCTGGTAGCACTCGACCAGGCACCGGGTGTTGCCGTTGGCGAGCGAGATCTGGAGCGCCTCGAGGATGATGGCGATTCCCTGGCGGTAGCGCTTCTTGAGCAGGCTGCAGTACCCCAGGTTTTCCTTGATGTAGTCGACAGGGTACGCGGTGCCGAGGTTTCCCTTCTGGCCGAGCGTCAAGGCGAAGCGGTACTCCGCCATCGCGTCGTCCAGGTAGCTCATGTTCATGTAGATGTTGGCGATGAGGTTGTGGCAGGTCGCCTTCCAGGTGTAGTCGTCGATGGTCTCGCAGGCCCGGAGGGCGCGCTTGGCATACATGAGCGCCTTGTGGAGGCGCCCCTGGCGGCGCAGGGCGCTGGCCAGGTTCGACGAGGCGATAAAGATGATGTTCGGGTCGGAGCTCTTGAGCAGGATCTCGCGCAGACCCTTCTCGGCCTCCTGGATCTGCCCCTGGGAGAGGCGTGCCGTCGAGAGGTTGCACAGCGCCCTGTGGATGAGGTGCTGATCGTTCAGCTCACGGGCGATCTGCAGGGCCCCCTCGAACTGCTCCTCGGCCTGGCGAAACTCGCCGCGCCGCACCTGCAGCGTGCCTTCGGCGGTCAACTCCGAGTAATGCGCCACGCGATCCGTGGGCATGGGAGGCTCCTCAATTGTCCTTCTTGATCTTTTCGTCCCGGACCTTCTCTTCGGTCTGCATCTTGAACTGAATGAAGGCCTGCACCTCTTCCTGCGCCCGCGGGGAGAGTCTCTGGTACTGGCGCAGGAATTCGTACTCGCGCTCCCGTGTCGCGCCCGCCGCTCCTTCGTTGAAGAAATCGGAGATGTTCATCTCGAAGATCGAGAGGATCTTGAAGAGAGTCTCGAGGCTGACCTTGTACTCGCCATTCTCCATGCGGCACAGATCGGATTGCTGGATGCCGATGCGGTGCGCCAGATCGGCCTGCGTGAGCGCACGATCCTTGCGCAGTGACCGGATCCTGGACCCCACCAGGAGGGACTGTCTCTTGAATTTTGACGTAATCATGCGGTCTATCCGCGCTTGTTTCGTTGAAACCCTAGAAAAACAAGGCACTTGAAGCCGATGTTGGTAACCCAAAAAGTTCTTGACACGCTTGTCGCGCAAACATATACTTGCGTCGTCAGCTCACACAACTACAGCCACTCGCCGCGTCAATATCTTGATGAAACCGTCGAGACGAAGCGCGCAGCCGATTGCCATTCAAACATTCCCCAGCGCCAATCAACCCGGGGTGCAGGTACCTATCGACGCTTGTGTCATCAAAGGGGGCCCCTGTCTTCTGGTCTGAGCCCACGAGAGTGACCTAAATGTATGGCGTTACAAAATCGAAGTCAAGGGAAAAAGAGGTCACCCGGCGCTGCCAGGCGGGCGATCAAGGAGAAGGACGAGCCTGATGGCAAATCGCTCTTTTGAAAGAAGTTCCTGCGTCTCCAAGTACCTACAGGAAATCAGCGAGTTCCCCCTCCTGACAAAGGAGGAGGAACACGACATAGCCGTCAAGATGGAAGAGGCAGGCAAGGACGGATCGTACCACGACCTGGTCAAGTCCAACCTCAGCTTCGTCGTGAAGATCGCCAGTGAATACAAGAACATGGGCCTCCCCTTCGAGGACCTGCTGAACGAGGGGAACATCGGTCTGATCGAGGCCGCCCATCATTTCGACTCGGCGCGCGGCACCAAGTTCATCACCTACGCCATCTGGTGGATCCGCAAGTCGATCCTGAAAGCGCTGTCCCAGCACGCCGCCATGGTCCGCATCCCCAACTACCAGCTCAAGAAGGTCCGCAACGTGCGCAACACCGAGCGCATGCTGGCCCGCGAGCTGGGACGGGAAGCCGACCGCGAGGAGATCTCCAAGGAACTGCGCGTCACCATCGCCAAGATCGACGAAATCCTTCAGATGAAGATGCGGGAGCTGTCCCTGGACGAGAAGGTGGGGAAGGACAAGGACACCCCCATCTCGGATTACCTCGTGGACGGACGATCGATCAACCCCGAGGACGAGCTGATCAAGAACGAGAGCCAGGGGGTCATCCGCATGGCGCTGCGCAGCCTGAGCGACCAGGAGCAGACGGTCATCATCAATCGCTTCGGGCTGGAAGGGGGGCGCGTGTTCACCCTGAAGGAGATCGGCGAGAAGCTCGGCGTCTCGCGCGAACGTGTCCGCCAGATCGAAAACCAGGCGAAGAAGCGTCTGCGCAAGTTGATCGCGCGCCAGCAGCACCCCGAGAATCTCGCCGCCCGGGGGGCCAGGCTGCGCTCGTCGGGCTCCGACCCCGCGCCCGCGGTCCGGATCCGATCGAAGGAGTCGATGTCGCACTGAGGGTCACGGCGCCGCCCGCCCCCGGGCGGACCGAAGGCGGGTTTTTTCAGGATCCCCGCGGCGGGCCGAACGCCGCGGGGATTCCTTTTTGAAATGCCTTCGATCGCTGTGCTATTCTGCGGTTCATGCGTCTGACGCGCGATCAGGTCGAGGCGATCTCCCAGCGGATCGTCCGCGGACTCATCAAGAACGAGATCATCGCCGCCGACCGTCCCGAGGCGGCCATCGACCTCCTGGCGGGTGTGTTCCTGGCCGATCTCGCGGCCGAGGACCGGCTCAACGACGAGGTCCACGAGCTCCTCAAGAACTACTCCGAAGAGATCAGCCGCGGCATGGTGAACTACCAGGAGCTGTTCCGCAAGGTGAAGTCGAAGCTGGCCCGGGATCGCAAAATGGTGATCTCGTGAGACTCAGCCACGAGCGCTGCGTGCACCTGTCGCACCTCTTCGTCAACGCCCTCGAGGACGAGGAGAGCGTCGAGTTCCTGCTCGACCCGAACGACATCCGCCAGAGGATCCTGCAGATCCTCGAGGCGGAGCTCGTGAAGGAAGACGAGATGGAGGAGGCCATCCGGCGCAAGATCGCCCTGCACAAGCGCGACGTGCCGGAAGGCAGCGCCGAGTGGGATCTCCTCTTCCGCAAGTACTACGACGAGGAGATGAAGAAGGTGAAACGGGTCCGCGAGTAGGACGCGTCCGCGCCCCGCCTCCATGATCGCCCCGCGCCAGGTCGTCGTCGGCACCGCCGGACACATCGATCACGGCAAGAGCCTGCTGGTGGAGGCCCTGACCGGCACGAATCCCGACCGCCTGAAGGAAGAGAAAGAGCGGGGCATCACCATCGACATCGGCTTCGCGAACCTCGTCCTGGACGACGGCACACGGGTCGGGTTCGTGGACGTGCCGGGCCACGAGCGCTTCGTCAAGAACATGCTCGCGGGAGTGGGAGGGATCGACCTCGTCCTGCTGGTCATCGCGGCGGACGAGTCGATCAAGCCGCAGACGCGCGAGCATTTCGACATCTGCCGCCTGCTGCGCATCCCGGACGGCGTCGTCGTCCTGACCAAGAGCGACCTGGTCGAGCCGGACATCCTCGACCTGGTGCGCCTGGAGGCGCGCGAGTTCGTGGCAGGCTCGTTTCTGCAGGCCGCGCCCATGGTCGCGGTCAGCAGCCGGACCGGGACCGGGCTCGAGGAGCTGACGACGGTGCTGCGCGATCTGGCGGGACGGGCCGCCGGGCGGGCTCCGCACGGTCTCATGCGTCTGCCGGTGGACCGCTCCTTCAGCATCAAGGGATTCGGCAGCGTCGTGACGGGGACGCTGATCGCCGGCACGATCCGCGAGGGAGACGAGGTGGCGGTCCTGCCGCAGGGGACGAAGGCGCGAGTCCGCGGCCTCGAGGTCTTCAACCAGCCGACCGCGATCGCGCATCCCGGTCAGAGGACGGCGGTCAACCTGCAAGGTGTCGAGGCGGGGGCGATCCAGCGCGGAAACCTCCTGACCGTGCCGGGGGTCCTGGAGGCGTCCTACATGCTCGACGTCGAGCTGGAGACGCTCATGGCGGATGAGGCCGCCCTGCGCGATCTCGCGCGGGTGCGCTTCCACCATGGCACGCTCGAGGCGATGGCGCGCGTCAAGCTGTTCGAGGGCGGGACGCTCCCTCCCGGCGGCCGCGGTTTCGCGCAGCTCCGCCTGGAAACGCCGCTGGCCGCGCTGCCGGGTGATCGGTTCATCCTGCGCCGCTACTCTCCGCCGATTACCATCGGCGGCGGCACGATCCTGCACACACGACCCCCCAAGCTGAGGCGCTCGGCGCCCGGGGCCCGTGAGCGCTTCGCGCGCCTGAGCGATCCCTCGCCCGTCGTCCGGCTGCGCGCCCTCGTCGACGAGGCGGGGGCGTCCGGTGTCGACGCGCAGGACCTGAGATCCCTCACCGGCCTGGAGCCGGCGGAGACCGCGCGTCTCCTGGAGCCGGTCGTGCGCGCCGGGGAGATCGTGTCGCTCCCCGCCGCCGCGACGCGCTATGTGGCCGCGGAAGCCTGGAGCGACCTTGAGGCCCAGGTGAAGGCGACGCTCGCGGACTTCCACAGGAAGGAACCGCTCAAGGAGGGGTTCCCCCGCGAGGAGTTGCGGACACGGCTGTTCGCCCGGCTCCATCCCGACGTCTTCAAGTTCATCCTGACGGGTCTCTCGCAGAAGGGGGCCGTGCGCGTCGAGAAGGACCGGGTCGCGCTCGCCACCCATCGCGTCGCGCTGACGCCGAAGGAGGAGGCCCTCCTGGAGCAGATCGAGGCCCGTTACTCCTCGTCGGGGACCAATCCGCCCGAGCTCGACGAGGTGATCGCGTCGCTGCACGCCGACCCGACCCAGGCCCAGCGGCTGTTCCACCTGCTCCTGCTGCGCGGGCGGCTGGTGCGCATCCCGGACGGCAAGGTGTTCCACGCGCGGGCTCTCGACGATCTCAAGCGCCGCCTCTGGGAGCAGCGCGCGCGCGCACCCGTCATCGACATCTCGGAGTTCAAGGAGCTGAGCGGCACCAGCCGCAAGAACGCCATCCCCCTCCTGGAGCATTTCGACCAGACGCGCGTCACGCGACGTGAGGGAAACAAGCGTCTCATCCTCCCGCCGCCCGCGGACGCACCCTAGGAGCGTCCGGGAGGTCGGCTGATTGACTCCCGCTCGCACGGGGTCTAAGATCAACCGTCTGGGGGTGCAACCAATGGGTCCGATTGGCTTTCCCGAGCTGATACTCATCCTGATCATTCTGCTTCTCATTTTTGGAGGCAAGAAGATCCCCGAGCTCGCCCGAGGTCTGGGCAGCGGCATTCGAAACTTCAAGGACGCCATGCACGAGGGGGAGCGCGGAGACCAGAAATCAAAAGATACCAAGGACAACTGAAGGCCGATCACCGCCCCAGCTTCGGTTCGAGGCGGGAGCGGGCGTAGAGAGTCGCCCGGTCCCCCCACCCCGCCATGTCGAGCAGCCCTCCTCTCCCCACTCCGACCCCTCCGATCCGGGAGGAGATCGCCCTCCAGAGGGCGACGGTCGCCCGGCTCAAGAAGGACATCCTCGGGATCGACCGCAACGCCCGCAGGCGCTACATCCGCGAGTTCCACGAGGAGTTCTCACACCTCGAGGGACCCTCGTCCTTCGACGATCTGGTCGTCGCCTGTTTCAAGGCGGATCTCGTCTACATCGGTGATTACCACGCCCTGCCCTCCTCGCAGGAGTTCGCCGCCCGCCTCCTGCGCGAGATCGCCGATCGCGCCAGCGAAGTAGTTCTGTGCCTGGAGATGGTCTACACGCGCAGCCAGAAAGTCCTCGGTCGATTCATGACAGGGGAGATCGGCGAGGAGGAGTTCCTCAAGGGGATCCGCTACGACCTGGACTGGGGCTACGAGTGGAAGTCCTTCCGGCGGCTGTTCGACGTCGCCCGCGAGCGCGGGATCGCCGTCTTCGGGGTCGACTGCGAGCCGCGCAGCGGCCTGCGCTACATCGGAAAGCGCGACATGCACGCCGCGGCCCGAATCGCCGAAATCGTGCAGCAGCGTCCGCGCGCCAAGATCGTGGTTCTGATCGGCGAGTCACACCTGGCGCGCAACCATCTGCCCCGCAAGGTGACCGACAACCTCAAGCGCAGAGCCCTGGAGCGCCGCGGTGTCATCGTGCTCCAGAACCTGGAGGAGATCTACTGGCAGCTGGCGGAGCGCGGTCAGCAGCAGGCGGACGTGGTGACGCTCGGTCCGGACCGCTTCTGCGTGTTCAACACCAGCCCGATCGCCAAGTACGAGGCCTACCGCCAGACGCTCGAAGTGTGGCAGGGGGACCCCGAGGACCAGGGGGACGTGGACCTGTCCTCGACCGTCTACAGCATGATCGACACGATCCTGAGGTTTCTCCGGGTCGACAAGTACACGCACGTCGTGAAGCGCAGCGGTCGCCCCGGGGACTTCCTGATCGACATCTACCCGGAGGTCTATTCCGGGCTCGACGACAACGAGTTGAGACACCTCTTGCAGGCCCACGAGTTCTCCGCGGAGGAGGTCGAGGAGATCGCCGATCACGTCGCCAACCGGGGCTCGTGCTACGTGCCGCGCATGAACGCCATCTTCATCGGCCGGCTCAACCTGGTGCACGCCGGCGAGGAGGCGGCGCACTTCGTGAACCTGGCGCTGAAGGGGGAGGTCTACGACGACGCGCCGCGCGAGATGCCGCAGCACGACCTGTTCTACACCGGCGTTCTGGAGGAGGCGCTCGGATTCTTCGGTTCGAAGCTCATCGACCCGGAACGCAACCACTTCTTCGAGACGGCGTTCTACCAGTACTACCGCAAGGACAGGGAGACCATCGAGCGGGAGACCGCGTACAGCTACGAGGACTTCAACGCGATCATCCACTTCATCCTGCTGCACAAGAAATTCGAGCAGAACTACGGGACGTACGACGACGTGCCCCCCGAAATCCTGGCCGGCATCCGCGCCGCGCCGCGCCGCGCCAACATCCTCATCCACGAGCTCGGATATTTCCTCGGGCAGCAGCTGCACGACGCCTATCGCGCCGGTGTCATCGACCGTCGCGACATCGCCCGCCTGTTCCGGGATTCCTTCCGCCAGAGCGGCAGTGCCCTCAAGACCTACCTCGATCTCACCGAGCGCGTGCGCCCCGCCCTGCAGGAAGGGTCGACTCCGCAGCCGTCGCCCGGGGATGGCGGGTCAGAGGCCCCTTGATGTCGCGGGGATCTCCGCCCGCCGGAACAGGACGCCGGTCGCCGAGCTGAACAGCAGCAGGGACGGTACGGCCGCGAGATAGCCCAGGCGCACCAGCTCTTCGAGGACCTGCAGGGCCTCGTCCGGACCGCACCCGAGGCTCGAGGCCGTGTCCTCGGCCACCAGACTGGCGGCACGCGACGACGCGAGGAGAGCCAGGAGATCGCGGCAGCGGCGGTGCAGCGTCATGCGAGCGTCGCGGCGCAGGCGGAGATCGCGCACGACCGCGGCCGCCAGGATCACGGCGGCGCGCCCGGCCAGCGGGTCGGGGCTCTCGAGAAAGATGTCGAAACGATCGAGCCGTTCCCGGACCGCGCAGGTAACGCCGCTGCAGCGGCGGAGACGCAGAATGCCCATGAGGATCTCGATTGCCACGTGCTCGATCAAGTGGGCAGCGGCGAGGCCGTCCCGAGGGTCGGTCTCCTCCGTGGCGACCGCGCTCTCCGGGGCGGCGCGCCCCCCGTCCTCGAGAAGACGCCGGATCCCGTCCCCGTCGCCGCAGTCGTGCTCCAGAAGGCGCGGGCAGAGGCCGAGGAGGGCTTCGCGTCCCTCCGGGGAGAGGGGGAACGGGGTTCCGCGCAGATCGGCCCCCAGGTCGATCGTCATCCTCACGCGCGGCAGACCCGGCACGAATCCGGGATGCAGCGGCGAGACCTCCGGAAACAGGCCCACGCGCACCTCGCGGATCTGAACCGAGTCCGCGGGCGCCTCGTCGCCGGGCGGGGCCGCCGGCGGTTCGCCCGGCCGGGGAACGGGCAGGCGGCCGCGCAGCTTGTCGCGGAACGGTCGAAGCAGCTCGTCGCTCACGGGCTTCTCCTGGGGGCGCGCAGGGTCAGCGCCCGGAGTTGGGATCCTCCAGATCGAGCATGCCCTGCAGCACGACGCGGTACTCGCCGCTCTCGCGGTCGACCATCTCGACCTGGGCGGCGGCGCTCACCGAATGGATGATCAACTCGCCGATCTTGGTGCGCAGCGTGGCGGGCGACGTGGGCGAGGCTTCGAGCGTGGGGAGATCCGACAGACGGAATCGCTGCATCGGGTGCGGCCTCCTGGGTTCAGGTCTTGTCGAACGGCGTCTTCTCGGTGTCGAGCGTGCCCTGCAGCACGATCCGGTACTCGCCGGTCTGCGGATTCACGGACTCGATGCGCACGCGCGCCGACGTCGAGCTGATGAGCATCTCGCCCAGCTTCGCGCGCAGCCCCGCGGCCGAGGTCGGCGCGGTCTCGAGAAGCGAAAAATCGTCCAGATGGAACCGGGTCATTCGTCTGTCCTCCTCTCAATCCGTCCCGCGGTCGGCGGGGCGGGACGCGACAACGCGGGGCCGCCGCTGCAGGCGACCACACGCCGGTAGCCCCGGGCGATCATGTCGAGCGGCGCCCGCGCGAGATCCTTTTCCAGCCCCTTCTCGATCTCGTCCACGAGGTCGTTCAGGATGGTCGCGCCGGTCGCGCCGGTGCGCTGCGGCGTGATCGGCTCGATGACAGGAGTGATTCCTCCTTCATGATCGGGCCCCAGGAGCTCGGCCATCTCCAGAGGGGACACCGGACCGGACGGAGCCGCGGGAGCGACGACGACCGCTATCGAAGGTATCGCCGGCGCGACCGCCGGTTTCGTCCCGGCTCTTCTGAAGTGGGGGAGAGCGGGCAGAGGGATCCTTTTCAGGTCGGTCGTCGCTGGGATGCCCGGCGACGTCCTCGGGCGCGGCCGGCGTTCAGTGGTCATCACGGACCCTCCTGGGGGGCGGGTCGCCCCTGGGCGTCCTGATCTCGGGCGTTGGAGTGGCCTCTTCGTCGGCGGTGCTTCCGGTTTTAGCGGGAGCCCCGAAGGACCAGAACGATCCCGGCAGCGTGCGGCGAGGTGCTGTGTCCTGCGCCGGGAGAGACGGCCGGGGCTCGGTGGCCGGCGTCGCGGCCGGTGATGGCGGATCCTCCGTCGCGAACGGATCGAAACGGACCGGATCGAGGATCCGGTCGGCCACCGAAAACGACAGCCGCCCTGAAGAGGTCCTGGACGTGAATCCCATCCAGGTCACCAGCGCCACGTCGTCCACGAAGGGGTCCGTATCGTCGACCCGGCGCTCCGGTCCCTTCGGCGCCGCCGGCGCCGAAGTTCCCTTCCTGCGCCGCGCCGCGCGCGGCGTGGGCGGCGACTTCGTCGCGGGTCCGCGGGCCTCCTGCACGACCGCCACGATCCGCCGGGCCAGGGGCAGGGAGACGCCGCTCGTGGACGCCAGGAGATCCGGGCCCGCGGTGGCGATGGCCGACTCGTCGTCGTACCCCGCGCGCGCCAGCCGGTCCAGGACCTCGCGACCGAAGAGCTGGACGAGAAGGGTCAGGCCGGGTCGGTCGCGACTGTCGCTCGCGCTCATCGTCTTCTTCCTTTTTTTCTTCTTTCTTCCGTGAGGGTCAGCATTCCGCCACGACCTCCTCGGCCAGCGCCATGTAGTCGCGGCAGCCGCGGGCGTTCGGGTCGTAGTCGACGATCGGCACGCCGAAGCTGGACGCCTCCTTCAGCTTGACGTTGGAATGGATCACGGTCCCGAACATCGCCTCGCCGAAATAGCCGCTCAGGTCCTTGAGGATCTCGCGGCCGAAGGCCGTCCGGCGATCGTACAGAGTGGCCAGCGCTCGGATGCGCGGCGCTCCGCTCGCGGCCCCTTCGATGAACTCCAGAAGCTGGCTGACTCCGTACAGGGCGAAGAACCCGGTGTCGACCGTGATGATCGTCTCGTCGGCAGCGCGCACGGCATTCGCGGTCAGGAGGCCGCCGGTGGGCGGGCAGTCGATCAGGACGAACTCGTAGCGTCCGTCCAGCGTGCCGAGCGCCCGCTTCAGCGTCTCCTCGCCGTGCGGCAGCAGTTGAAGCCGCTGCTCGGCGAGCAGCAGCCGCGGGTTCGAGGGGGCCAGATCGAGATTGTCGGACACCTTCCTGACGACCCCTTCGAAGCCGCCGCCGTCCAAAAGGGCGTCGTAGACCGTCGCGCCCTCGAGGTCCGGCCGCCCGCGGCTCAGGCCGAGGGAGGCGTGGGCCTGGGGGTCGAGATCGACGAGGAGGGTCCTGCGTCCGAGCCGGGCGAGGCAGGCACCCAGGTTGATGGCGGTCGTCGTCTTGCCGCAGCCCCCCTTCTGGTTGGCGATGGCGATCACGCGCATTCGGGTCCCCGATCCGCCTCTCCGGCTGCGGAACGCCGGCTCTCGATTTCCAGGAGAAGCGCCCGGCCCACTCCGCGCAGACAGGCGGAGGCAGGCGCGGCCGGCTGGTTCAGGAGGATCGGGATGCGGGCGGCCACCGAGGTGCTGACGCGCGCGTCGTTGAGCACATGACCGAGATACGTCAGGCCGCGTTCGAGGAAGCGCTGACTGACGCGCTCGATCCGGGAGAAGACCTCCAGCCCCTCGACGGCGCTGTGCGCGCGGTTCACCACGACGAAGATGCGCGCGGAACGATTGTTGCGGGACACGTTCTTGATGACCGCGTAGCCGTCGGTCATGGCGGTCAGGTCCGGGCTCGTGACGACCAGGATTGCTTCGAAGGCGTAAAGGAAAGAGGTCGTGGCCCGTCCGATGCCGGCCCCGGTGTCCACCAGCACCACGTCGGCCCTGTCGCCCGCCGCGTCCAGGGCGGCGACCAGGCGCCGCAGGCGGCTCGCGTGCAGGTCGGCCATCTCCGGCCGGCCCGACCCGCCGCCGGCCAGCCGCACGCCGAGCGGACCGTCCTCGGCGATGTCGTCGATCGTCGCGCCGAATTCGATGACGTCCATCACCGTGCGGCGCGGCTGCATCCCGAGGAGCAGGTGCAGGTTCGCGAGGCCCATGTCGGCGTCGACCGCGACGACCCTCATCCCGGACGCGGCCAGGTGGACGGCCAGATTGCTGGTGAGGATCGATTTCCCCGTCCCGCCCTTGCCGCTGGTGACGCAGACGACGATCGAACGCGGACGGGCCGCCGGGGACGCCTCCTTGACGAGGGTCAGCTCCAGGGGTCTTGTCTCGGGAGTAGGGAATGGCGAGACGCCGAGATCGTACAGGCCGCGGCCCAGCCGGCGCCTGGTCAACCGTTCCTCCTCACGACGATCTCCTGCCGCGATCGAGCCTCTGGCGCTCGAAGCGCTCGAATTCCTCCATCTCTTCGATCGTCAGCGTCTCGAACGTGCCCGGGAGCGCCGGCTCAGCGTCCGAAGGGATCGGAGCGGGCGGCGCTCCCGCCTCGTCGATCTCCCATGGGAACCGCTCCTCCGGCCCGTCCGGCCACGGCATGTCCGCCTCCTGCGCGGGTGCCATCGTCGGAGCCGGTGTCCCGGACGCATCCTCCGCGTCGGCCAGGACCGGACGAATGCCGCGGGACAGGGTCTCGGTCTCGCCCGACGGAAGGATCCCCTCGGGCCAGAACGGCTGCCGGCCTTCCCGTCCCGCTTCGGCCTGGGCTCGCGGCTCGACGCTGTCGAGACCGAACAGAGTCGCCGCGGGCTCGACGATCGCCCGGCGGTCCCCGTCGCCCGCGTCAATTTCGCGCGCCAGGCAGGGCGTGACCCGGACCGACAGCAGGGACAAGCGGCGAAGGAAGGGATGGCTGAACGAGGGGGAGAGGAGAAATCCGATCGCCGGACGATCGCCGTCGACGCCCCGCTCGGCGTACAGTCGTCCGAGAAGATCGCGCTGGTCGGCGACCCAGAGATGACCGTCGAGCACCCGCGCCAGCGCCGCCTCCGGGTCCCCGGTGGCGATCACGACGAGGGCCAGGCTCCCCGAACGGTCGACCCCGATCGCATCGAGGCTTGCCGTCGGTCCCGTTCTGATGTCGAAGTCGAAAAGGCGAAGGTCCCGCTGGATGACGGAGGGGTCGGACCGGATCAGGGCGCAGATCAACTCCGGGCTGCTGCTGGAGCCGGTGGCGACGCGCGATGGCAACGCACGCCTCGAAGCGCGGGAAGCGCCTGCGATGGCGGCCCGGACCCGGCCGGGCCGGTCACCTGGCGACGGTGTGGATGCTCACGTCTTGGAAGCGTGCCGCCAGTCTGCTGGTCCCGCGCGGGGCCTGCGTAAAGTTTTCGCTCTGAGGGATCGATCCGACCGTCCGCCGCGCGGTCTATCCATCTGACCGACAAGAGCTTCGGTCGGGTGCCATCGTAAGCGAGCGGCGCTCGCGAAGTCAAGCGAGATGGCGGATGGAGAATCTTTTCCGGGGGCGCGTAAGTCATATACACTCATACGCATCACCAGGACAGGGTTGGGGGACCGTTCGTCCGGGAGCGAGGGGGTGTCCGATGAGAGTGCCCAACCAGGAAGTCGAAGTCAAAGCGGACAGGCTGCTCTTGAGGCGGATCCGCCGGCAGCTGCGTAAGGAGAACGCATTCGTTCACCTTCTGCGTGTGGTCACGTCGGCCTCCAACGAATCCACCACGATCGAGGAGGCGCTGCAGACGACTCTCGACGCCGTCTGCGGCCTCACCGGCTGGCCGGTCGGCCACGCCCTCTTGAGGATCGACGAGAAGGACGAGCTCGCTTCGGCGCGTCTGTGGCACCTCGACGGACCGGAGCGCTTCGAGTCGTTCCGCAACATCAGCGAGGCCCTCACGTTCGGCGGCGGAGTCGGTCTCCCGGGCCGGGTCCTCGCGGGCGGCGCCCCGATCTGGGTCTCGGACGTGAGGATGGACACGAACTTCCCGCGCAACCGGATGGTGCATGACCTGGGGCTGAAGGCCGCCTTCGCATTCCCGATCCTGGTCGGCCGCGAAGTCGCAGGCGTGCTGGAATTCTTCCACACCGAGAAGGTCGGGCCGGACGAGGCGATCCTGATGATCATGAAGCAGGTCGGGGTGCAGCTGGGAAGGGTGGTCGAGCGCCGGCGCGCCGAGCAGACGCTGGTCAGCGTGGCGCAGGGGATCTCGGCGAAGAAGGGGGAGGACCTGTTCCGTTCCCTCGTCCTTAACCTGGCGAAGAGCGTGAAGGCCGACTATGCCCTGGTCGGCGAGCTGAAGGAGGGGAAAGACGCGATCCGAACGCTGGCCGTCAGCGCCCGGGGAGAGATCGTCCCGAACTTCGAGTACGACCTGGCGGGCACTCCGTGCGAGGCGGTGATCGGCCGGACCTTCTGCTCGCACCCGCAAGGCGTGCAGGAGAAGTTTCCACGGGACCGCATGCTGGTCGATATGAAGGTCCAGAGCTACGTCGGGACACCGCTGTTCGATTCGCACGGCCGGGTCCTTGGGCTTCTGGCCGCGCTCTGGTGCCGGCCCCCCGCCAACATGCAGGTCGCCAACTCGATGATCCAGATCTTCGCCGTGCGCGCCGCGGCCGAGCTGGAGCGCAAGCGCACGGAGGAGACGGCCGAGAAGCTCGCCGAGGTGCCGCGCGCCAACCCCCACCCGGTTCTTGAGTTCTCCGGCGACGGCACGCTTCGATTCTGCAACGCCGCGGCGCACGTGCTGGCGCGCTCGCTGGGAAAGGACGACCCGATCCACATCCTTCCGGCGGACACGGCCGGGATCGTCAGGAAATGCCTGGACACGGGGAAGAACGGCCTCGTCGTGGGCACGCCAGGGGACGATCGGACGGTCATCTGGTCGTTCATCCCGATCGTGAAGAACGACTCGGTCTTCGCCCACGCCTTCGAGCTGACCCTGTTCCTGGACCTGCACGAGGAGATGCGCCGCATCGGCGCCGTGTCGCGGAGATCGCGCGGAGGAGCGCGCGCGCCCGGCCTCCGCGGCGGCTCCGGGCGCCGCCCCTCCAAAGAACGCGTCCACTGACACGGCGTCCTGCGCGTCCATCCCTGCAACGACCTGACCGCCCCCCGCGGAGAGGCCCCGGCGCACGCGTTCGCATTGACTCCGTCGGCGGGGCGGATGCATGATGACCGGGCGAGGTTCAGTGACTGCGCAGCGCCAGAAACCGATGAGTTCCTCCGCGGAATCCTCCAGGCTCCTGTTCGAAAAGAACGCCTGCCCGATGTGGATCTGCGACTCGAAATCGTCCGCCTTCCTGGAGGTCAACGCCGCGGCCAGCGCGCTGTACGGATACTCGCGTGACGAATTCCTTGCGCTGACCCTCGAGAACATCCACCCGCCGGACGACGCCCCGCGCCGTCTCAGCAGCGGCACCTGGCGCCACCGGCGCAAGAACGGCAGCGTCATCGAGGTGGAGGTCAGCGCCAGCCGGATCGAATGGGACGGCCGTCCGGCCCGCCTCGCCGCGGTCCGGGACTTGAGCCCGCAGGCGAAGGCCGAGAGGGCCCTGCGGGAGAGCGAAGAGCGCTTCAACCTCGTCAGCCGCGCGACCAACGACGTGGTGTGGGACTGGAATCTGGTCGCCGACAGGGTCTGGTGGAGCGAGGGAGTCACGACGGTGTTCGGCTACGCGCCCGAAGACGTCGGACCCGGCGGCGACTGGTGGAAGGAGCGCATTCATCCCGACGAGCGGGACGCGATCCTCGCGGCGACCCAGCGGTCGATCGATACCGGAGAGGAATTCTCCGACGAGGAGTACCGCTTCCGGCGGGCCGACGGCTCCTACGCCCTCGTGCGCGACCGCGGCTACGTCCTGCACGACGCGGACGGCAGGGCGGTGCGCATGCTCGGAGCGATGACGGACATCACCTCCCACCGCGAGGCCGAGAAGGCCCTGCGCGAGAGCCAGGAGCTGATGCAGCAGATGAACCAGGCGATCCAGGACGTCTTCTACGTCAGCGACGCCGAGACCAACGACATCATCTACATGAACGCGGCGTTCGAGCGGATCTGGGGGATGAAAGTGGACGCGGTCCGGGGCCGACCGCGCTCGTGGCTGGACAGCGTGCACCCCGACGACCGCGAGCGCGTCGTCCGCTCGCTGACCGACTGGCGGCCCCGCGGGGAAGCCCCGGAGTGGAACGAGGAGTTCCGGATCATCCGGCCGGACGGCGCCGTGCGCTGGATCTGGATCCGATCCTTCCCGATCCGCGACGCCGCGGGGGAGATCGTCAGATTCGCCGGTGTCGAGAGGGACGTCACCGAGCGCAAGCGCACCGAGGACACGGTGCGCTCGCTCCTGGCGATCTCGAGGCAGCTCAATTCGACCCTCGACGTCGACGCCCTGATGGAGGCGCTGGTCAAAGAGACGCTGCTGCTTCTCGACGCAGAGGGGGGCTTCGCGGGCCTGATGACACCCGAGGGGATGACCTGTATGAAATATTTCACCCGGACCGACGTCATCCCGTTCCCGTATCAGTGGCCATCGGGGCGCGGCCTGCCCGGGTGGGTCGCGGAGCACAAGGCGCCGTACGTCACCAACGACGCCGTCACCGACGCGCAAATGGATCGCGATCTCCAGCGTCGCTTCGGGATCCGAACGGCTGTCTGCACGCCCCTCCTGGACGCTCATTCGGTGGTCCTCGGCTTCATCCAGATCCACAACAAGAAGGACGGGTCGGAGTTCGACCACTCGGACGAAGTGAAACTGACGGCCGTGTCGCGCGCCGCCTCGGTCGCGGTGCAGAACGCCCTCGCCTACCACAAGCTGCAGAAGACCGCCGAGGCGCTGCGCCTCGCCGAGGAGAAGTACCGCGGCATCTTCGAGAACGCAGTCGAGGGGATCGGGCGGACCACGCCGGAGGGGCTCATCCTCGCCGCCAACCCGGCCTTTGCCCGCATGCTGGGCTACGACTCGCCCGAAGAGCTGATCGCCCGCGTGTCCGACGTCGGCCGGATCTACGTGGACAAGGGGCTGCGCGCCGAGATGCAGCGCATGATGGAGAAGGAGGAGGCGATCCAGGGGGTCGAAGCGCAGGTGCGCCGCAAGGACGGCACGCCCATCTGGCTGTTGATGAACCTGCGCGCGGTGCGGGACGAGCAGGGACGCCTGATGCACTATGACGGCGTCGCCCAGGACATCACCGCCCGCAAGAAGACCGAAGAGGCGCTGCGCGAGGTTTCAGGGCTGCTCCTGCAGTCGCAGAACGTCGAGCGCCGCCGCATCGCCCGCGAGCTGCACGACAGCACGGCGCAGAGCCTGGCGGCCCTCGGCATGAACCTCAGCATGGTCGGCAAGGCCGCGGGCCGCCTGAGCGGTGTGGCCCGCAAGAAGCTGCGCGACAGCATCGAGCTGACGCAGCAGTGCTGCCGCGAGGTGCGGACCCTGTCGTACCTGCTGCACCCGCCCGCCCTCGAGGAAGGGGACCTCTGGTCGGCCGTGCGCTGGTACACGGAGGGGTTCGCCAACCGCAGCGGCATCCGCGTCGATCTCACCCTGCCCAGGGCGCAGAGCGCCGGCCGGCTGCCCGAGGTGGTCGAGACGACGTTGTTCCGGATCGTGCAGGAGAGCCTGGCCAACATCCACCGCCACTCCGGCAGCCGCCGCGCCCGCATCCGCATCGCCAGGAGCCGGTCGCGCGTCACGCTCCTCGTCCGCGACGAAGGGCGGGGCCTGCGCAAGGCGGTCGGCCGCAACACCCGCGACCCGGCGCTGATGGGTGTCGGCATCGCCGGCATGCGCGAGCGCGTCCGCCAGCTGGGCGGAGAGATCGCGATCGACTCGAGCGGGCGGGGCACCGAGGTCAAGGTGATGCTGCCGTTGCCGCGGGGGCACTGACGATCCGCGGCGTCCGTCCGCTGGATTGGCGCCTCCGTCGCGGGAATCCGATCCCTTTTCAGCTCCGAGACTTCAGAGACCGGCGTCCAAACAGGATCGGAATTTCGAAGTGGCGCATGCGACGATAGAGTTTGGGACGTGACCAGCCGATAAAGCGAGCTGCCTGCGTCTTGTCGCCCTCGGAATTGTGGAGGGCTTTCTCGATCATGAGCTGCTCGCCGCCCTTGCCCGCGCCCGAGTACTCTCGCGATTCCTCGGTGATCATCACGTGGCGGATGCGGTCCGGGAGCTCCGTAGCATCAATCCGGTCGGTCTCGCTCAATGCAACCGCCCGCTGCACGACGTTTTCCAATTCCCGAATATTGCCGGGCCAATCGTACTCCCCCAACAGTTCGAGGGCGCCGCAGGAAAACGCTCGACGTGCCAGGGCGGTCTCCGCTGCAATGCGGTCCAGAAAGTGATCGACCAGGGCCGGGATATCCTCTTTGCGATCGCGCAGAGGTGACAGGTCGACGGTGATGACGTTGATGCGATAAAAAAGATCTTCGCGAAACGTCCCTTCTTTGATCAAACCGTGGAGACTGCGGTTAGTCGCGGAAATGATCCTGACATCGACGCGGATGGTCTCCTTCCCACCTACCGGACGGACCTCCCGTTCTTGCAAGGCACGCAGGAGCTTGCTTTGCATTCTCACACTCATGTCGCCGATTTCGTCGAGGAAAAGAGTGCCGCCGTGTGCCAGCTCGAGGATCCCCTTGCGGTCGCGATCGGCACCCGTGAACGCTCCGCGGACATGACCGAACAGCTCCGACTCCAGCAGGCTCTCGGAGATCGCGGAACAGTTCTCTGAGAAGAATCGTTGAGTCTGGCGCCCCGATCTCTGGTGGATGGCCCGTGCCACCAACTCCTTTCCCGTGCCACTTTCTCCCTGGATCAGCACTGGCAGAGTGCAAGCAGCTGCCTTCGTGATGAGATGATGAACGCGTCGCATGCTTTCGGTCGACCCGATGATGCCGTCGGAGCCATCCTGACCAAGGATCGTCGCCACGATTGGGCCACTGGACGCCCCCTCTTCCTCATGGGAGGCCAAACCGTAATCAGCAATCGTGGTGCCGCTGTTCGGCAGCGTAAGGATCGGCTCGAGACTTCCAACTGGGCGGGGACTGCCCGCGCGACTGGCGCCCTCGGGGCCACGTGCCTGAGGAAGCCCATAAAGAGCCTTCCTGCTCAGCGTGACGATGATGCGCTTCGTCGCTTCCTCGAGCATCCGCAGGTCGGCGAGATCCATGAGGCTTTTCAGTGACTCGTGCCGCTCACTCAGCGTTCGCGCCTGTCCACCCAGCCTTCGAAGATCCTGAAGCCAGGCATCCAGGTCCAACCTCTTGCGCGGATCAGTTGTCATCCAGAGCTTCTCCTTCTGCTTCATTTCCCCGGCCAGGGGCACGGCTCTCGATTCGGTGCCTGTGCGCCCAAATGAATTTGCTTCCCGGCCGGTGGTGGGGCTGGACAAAGCAATTGTGGTACCAGTGAAGACGGAGAGTGCGATGACTATCTTGAGCGGGAGGAGGGCCTTTACTTGCTTGCGGATGCGCCGAGGGATCGGCGGGGTGACACCAAGTGTCACTCAATCAGCGACGGTCGATGTGTCCCATTGTGAAAATCGGCCGCCTGCAGTGTCACACAGTATCACACGGTCTGCCCGAAATCGGTGGGGATGTCGAGCGCTTTCATCTTCCTGTAGAGCTTCTGACGATTCCAACCGATGAAGCGCGCGGCCTTGGCCTTGTCGCCCGTAAAGCGCCGCAGAGCCTCCTCGATCATGATTTGCTCCCCGGTCTTGTGGCCGTCGCCGTTGCCGTTCGTGGGTGCGATCCCGGCTGCGGAGCGGATCATCCCCGGCAGATCGTCGACGCCAATGGCATCGCCCGGTGTCAGGACCAACAGGCGCTCCAAAATGTTCTCCAGCTCTCGGACGTTCCCGGGCCAGTCATACCGGCAAAGCGCCTCGACTACCCCAGGTCTCAGCTTTCTGGGTGCCCCCGAGTCGCCCACATGCTTCTTGAGATAGTTGTCGACCAGCAGCGGTATATCCTCGCGGCGCGCGCGAAGTGGAGGAACTTCGAGGGTCACAACGTTCAGTCGATAGTATAGGTCGGTCCTAAACTTCCCCTCTTTCATCAGAGCGGCGACATCGGCGTTCGTTGCCCCCAGCACCCGGATATCGACCTGGCGTGGCGTGTTTTCCCCAACTCTCCTAATCTCGTGTTCCTGCAAGACCCGCAAAAGTCTTGCCTGCAGCGCCAAACTGGTGTTCGTGATCTCGTCGAGGAAGAGCGTACCGCCGCTCGCCTCCTCAATGAGACCCACCCGGGTCCTCTCGGCGCCCGTGAACGCGCCCCGGACAAATCCAAACAGCTCGGCCTCGAGTAGATGTTCTGGGAGGGCTCCACAATCAATCGCGACGAACTTCCCCTTTTGACGGGGGCCGTTGTAGTGGATCGCCTTCGCAACCAGCTCCTTCCCAGTGCCGCTCTCCCCGATGATGAGCACATTGCAATCGCTGGAAAGCACGCCGGAGATCGATTCACAGAGCTTGTGCATTGCGGGTGCAGCACCGATCAGATTTTCGAATCGATTTCTCCCCTTCACATCTCTTCTGAGCCTGTCGTTCTCGGCGCGCATATTTCCGAACTGCCGTGCGTTCTCAATCGCGATCGCAGCCTGGCTCGCGAATGATTCCACGAAGGTCCTCTCCTTGTCCGTGAACATTTGCGCCGCCTTGCGCGTATCGAGATAGATAACGCCCACTGTCCGGCCAAGATTCCGCATAGGGACACACAGTATCGACTTGATTTCGTGAATCACGAGGCTCTTGAATGCCGACAGTGCCGGATCGGTTGCGACATCGACCTTGAGAAGCGTGTGTCCTTCAGCGACCTGCTTGATAACCGACCGACTGAACGAATCAACACCCTCCAGACTCTCCCGATCCATGCCGCGCGCGCAGGCCAGCTGCAGCTCTCCACTCGCCTCGTCCCGCAGGAAGACCATACCTCTTTCCGCCCGGACGTTCTCAATCGAGAGATCCAGCAGACTCGCCAACAAGTCGTTAAGATCGAGAATCGAGGTCAGCTTCTGACCTATGGTGTTGAGCGCATTCAGCATCCTGCGCGAGATCTTTTCGCTACGACTCATCGCGGCAATGTCATGCCGCGCTTTCTTGCCAACTTGGCTACGCAGGCGTTCGTGCCTGGTGAGGACCTCGCGGACCTCAGGCTGCGCGAGGAACGGCTCGCGATACCGATCATCCTCGATATCCATAGCAAGCTCGTTCACTGTCAACGCGGCCACCCGGTAACTCCCGAGCGCCCTCTCGTATTGCAGCCGCTGCTCGAACACCCGTCCGGGCCAGTAGCTTGCCTTCCAAACATTCGGCCGATCCGCGTTTCGCTGCGAAATCTTGATGGCCTCCGTCAGGTCAGCCTCCGCTTCTTCATTCCGTCCGGCGGCCAGCCGGCCCTGCCCTCGCAATATCAGCGCCCACGTGGTATGCCACGCCATCTTCTTCTTCCGACCCGTCTCGAGGATTGGATCGAGACGGTACTCAAGGGCTTCAAACGAAAGGCCAAGGGCAAAATCAATCTCGATGGCCGCAAGCTCAGCGGCCAACCGGATGCTGAAAGGGGATCGATCACGGAATCGTTCAAGTGCCTCAGCTATGCACTTACGAGATTCCTCCTGAGCCCCGGCCGCAAGCAAAGAGAGTGAATGCAGCATTCTAGATTCGAGTACTTGAGCATCCAGGTTCGAGTTCTCCGCGAGACGGGATGCCCGCTTGCATACTCGCGTGGACAAACTCCATCTACCGGTCATCAACAGCAGAAGAGCCCAAACAAGAAGAACACTGCACGTCCCCTCGGCGGGACCACGGTCTCGAGACGATGCAAGAGCATTCTTCAGCTGTAAAGGCGGATCTGCGTAGTGCCCAGTTCTAATCAGAATACTGGCAATGTTGACACCAACGGTCAAGGAAGCATGTATAGCACCGGATCCGCGTACTAGTTGATCTGCCGCCCTGTAACATAGCTGCGCTGCTCTCCACCGACCTTGAGCTCGATATACCTCGCCGAGATTGTTCCAAGTAATTCCAGAGAAAGCCTTGGCGTCACGCTCTGAGGCAAACCGATGGCCAACTTGATAAACGCGCCTGGCTCTTGCATACATCCCAAGATCGGAAAGGATAATGCCAAGACGAGCCCATGCCGACGCACTGTAAACGTTGTGACCGGCCCCGCCCTGCAACGCGGCAGCTCGTCGTTGGTACTTTAGAGCATGCCTGTACCCACCATTCTTCCAGTGTGATGCGGCAATCCCGCCAAGAGCAAGCGCAAGTGTGTCAGTCATTCTCAATGTTCGGGATTTTGCAGCAGCAGTAAAGAGAAGTCGCAGCCCACTGTCCCGACGTCCAAGTCTGCATTGGGCGAGCCCGAGATTTGCCAAAGCCTTAATTGATCCCTCTGGAAATGAGGCACGGGTGGAAAGCTCGAGTGCAGATATCGCCGTGGTCTCCATTAACAAATAGTCGCCGATGGCGCTTGCGGCATGTGATTTTTGAAGTTCCAATTGTATCAACATTGAGATCGGTACTTCGGGAGTGGGCGGGAATGAGTTCAAAATCGCCAAGGCTCCTTGAAGGTGACCAAGAAAACGTTCTGCGCGAGCCAGGCCAAGTGTCGCCTGCATCCGCGTATCCAATTCATCAGGGGCCATTGACAATACACGAGCATAGAACCTTGACGCCGTTAGATTGTCTCCGCGATCCTCTGCGGCATGCCCGGCTAGAAGCGAGTACGTAAGTGCATCGGTCCGCATCGCTGCAGCATGAAAATTGTCGGCAGCACACTCCAAGTAGTGACCATCTCCGGGACGATTCGCATACCAACGACCGAGTCTACAGTGCACGTCGTGTTTTACTTCCGGAGAAAGACTCTGAAGAATTGTGTTCGCGAAGAGGTTGTGAGCCATTTGGAAAGTCGACGGTTGGCCGAGAGTGTCGATAAGAAGGTCGTCCTGAACCATGTCGTTGCAAGCCCCAAGAATCGCAGCGGGGTCCCGGGGTATCAATTCTTCTAGGTCGCGCAATGAGAGCTGGGTCCCGGACGCAGCAAGAATGGATGTGATCTCTCGATTCAGGGGGGGAAGGGAATTCCACGTGATCGTCAAATAACTCGCAATAGATTGGGGAACGGGCAAATCTATGAAGTCTGTTCGAGCGGCCAGGGCGTCATTGGATACAGTTAACGCTTGTGCGTCAAGCATTACCGCGAGGCGTCGAGAGAGTAGCCAGGGATTTCCTCCAGTATCCCTATGGAGCGCTCCAATGATGTCCGGTGCAACGGACCGGATCCCAAGCGTTTGCTTAAGAGCGAGCTCAAGGTCAGAGTGCTCGAAGGAATGTAGATGGATCGTTAACGTCGAAAATGAAGGAAATTGTGCCAGTGTGTTCGTAAGGACGCGCGAGGAACCATTGATCGCTACGACAAAGATAGGGCGACATGTGAGCGTAGTTGTGCTGGAGGGAACTCTGCTTGTGAGAGAGTTGAGAAGCTCCAATTCGATGTCATCCTTCAAAATCAAGACCGGACCACGCCAAGCGGATGTTGATAGACACGACCACAGGTAACGAAGCTCTTCATCGACCTGGGTCGGAGATGTCGCGATCAAGGTATGAATGTAATAACCAGCCCGAAAGCCGAGCATGGCGATCTCTCGAAGAAAGCGGGATTTGCCGATTCCAGAACTGCCCGTTAGGAAGATGATGCGCGATTGCAAGGAATTATTGTGGTCGTTATCGGACTGAAGGAAGTTGCGCACATCATCCGTGTGTTGTCTTCTCCCAATTGTGGGACAGGAGGTCGTTAGGGCTAGCCATGTCTCCTGTGTATGGAGTGGGACATCAATATCAGGAGCCACAGCCCGAATCGTGCGGAAGACGTCCGCAGCAGATTGCGGTCGACGGGCCGGTTCTTTCGACAATAGTTGATAAATAGTCTGATGGAGTTCGGGTAGGGAGTAACCGGTGAGGGATGGAATCGGTTGCTGAGCCTGCAGCCTGAGAGTAGCGCCAATGTCCGACCCCTTGAAGGGCAATGCACCGGCTATGCATTGATAAAGGATCACACCAAGTGAATATAGGTCTGAAGCACAGCTATATGGTCTCCCGTCAATGAGTTCAGGGGCCATGTACTGGGGGCTACCCATGACACCATCAGGAGGGGATGTCTGGTCCCTCATTGCAAAGCCAAAATCGAGGATCTTGAGCTTTGGTTGAGATGTGGTTGAGTCCGAACCCGTGGTTACGAGCAAGTTATTGGGATTCAGATCTCCGTGCAGGTAACCCCGGCGGTGAATATGATCGAGGCCAGCGCAGGCTTGAGCGATCATAGAGTAGAAGTGAAGTCTCGACACTCTCTTGGAGGTTGAGACAAAATCCTCCCCGTCTGCCCATTCGAGTGCGAGGAAGTCGGAGCGGTCATCCAAGGTCTTGCCGAAGTCTGCGAGCTTGACAAGGTTGGGATGAGATGTCGTCGATAGCACCTCCAACTCCCGAAGGAAATGAGAATCTGAATCGGCGCTAGCCCGGTTCGTGGGCGCCTTTGAAGACTTGTACACCTTCAAGGCGCATATCCCACCGGACGAGGATTCAGCCCGGTAAACAATTGCGTGCGCCCCGACGTTCAACTTGGTGAGAATTCTGTATTTGAATGAACGAGGGTAGGAATCCACAGGTGGCAAACGTAGTGGTTCGGAAAACTATTTGTCAACCGCGATTACTTGGGAACGAAAAAAAGGGAGACCCAAGTCGCAGTCTCCCTAACTAGCTTGAATCCTTCGAAGCGAGAGTGTCTTCAGTGTCCCCCGCCCCAGATGGCCCCGTCGGTGCCCCAGATGGCTCCGTGGCCGCCCCAGATGGCGCCACGCTCGCCCCAGATCGCGCCGAGAAGGCCGAGGAAGTGCGCGAACATTCCAGAATTGTTCGAATTGGCCGTCGCCATTGCGGCACCCTGGGTCGGGGCCGCCATTGCCGACTGGCAGAGCGCCAGCGCCAGCACGAGAACCACGAGAACCTTCGCCATGCTCTTCATCGCCATCCTCCCCGCTCCGTTGACTGCCTGTTCACTACCCCATCCCTCGGCCTATCCTTAAGAGCAACGGTGATGCCAATCTTGTAAGAGTACTTGGACATATCGGATCAAGTTATTGAAAATTAATAGACTTGACGACAGTTTCAACGGAAACCAGGACGACAAGCGAGTCTCAACAGTATTGAGACGAAATCAGTTCGATCGAGATGGACCTGTGCTTCCAACAGCCATTAAAGCAAGTAAGTTACGGCCAGTCTCAGTCTAAATTTCAAGCCTCTGACAATTGAGACGACAAGCAAGTGACTGCAAAACAAGGATGTTGATACACAGTAGTCTCATGGATTATGCATAAGTCTCAAATCTCGCCTTTGTCTACGTAATTTACCGGGTAGTCCGATAGTAGCGACTCAGCCTGAGATCCGGGGAGGTCTCGCCCCGGGTCGCTCAGGCCGAATGGGGAGGGCGCACCAGGCGCGGGCGCTTCTGGTCGAACTGGAACTGTTTCAGTTTTCGGAAGAATGTGGCCCGGCTGACGTGGAGGATCTTTGCGGCCTCGTCGCGGTTGCCGTTGGCCTGGTTGAGGGCACGCTGGATGTCGTCTCGGGTGATGCCGGTATCGACACCGCGCGTGCCGGGAAGCGAGACCTTGCCGAAGAACTCGGCGTCGTTCTGCGCGTCCTGCACCGTCAGCGTGTCGCCGGTGGAGAACAGGGCGAGACGGTACACCTCGTTCTCCAGCTCGCGCACGTTGCCGGGCCACTCGAAGCGGCTGAGCAGGGCGTTCAGATCGCGATCGATGCGCAGCTTGGGGGTCTTGTTCTCGCCGGCGATCTTGGCGAGGAAGTGATCGACGAGCAGAGGAATGTCCTCGCGGCGCTCGCGCAGCGACGGCAGCTTCACGGTGATGACCTTGAGGCGGAAGTAGAGGTCCTCGCGGAACGTCTTCTGCTTGATCATCGCCTCGAGGTCACGGCTGGTGGCCGAGATGACGCGCACGTCCACGCGGCGCGCGGTCTCCGAGCCGACCGGGCGGAACTCGCCGTCCTGCAGGACGCGCAGGAGTTTGCTCTGCATCGGCATGCTCATGTCGCCCACTTCGTCGAGAAAGAGCGTCCCGCCGTCGGCCAGCTCGAACAGCCCCCGGTGCGACGTGTCGGCCCCCGTGAAGGCCCCCTTGGCGTGGCCGAACAGCTCGCTTTCGAGAAGCGTGTCGGGGAGGGCGGCGCAGTTCTCGGTGAAGAACTTGCGGTCGCGGCGCGGGCTGTTGTGGTGGATGGCGCGGGCGACCAGCTCCTTGCCGGTGCCGCTCTCGCCCCTAATCATCGCCGGCAGGTTGCTCGGGGCTATGCGGGTCAGAAGGGTGAAGACGTCGCGCATCTTCTGGCTGCGGCCGATGAGGTTCTCGAAGCCGTAACGCTCCTGCACCGCCTGCTTCAGGTACTGGTTCTCCTGCCGCGCCTGCTCGTACAGCCGGGCGTTCTCGATGGCGATCGCCGCCTGGTTGGCGAACGCCTCGAGGAACTCGAGGTCCCCCTGGGAGAACACGACGCCGGCCTTGCGGGTGTCGACGTACACGGTGCCGATCATCCGGCTCTTCAGCTTCAGCGGCACGCACAAAAGCGAGCGGATGTTGTAGATGGTGACGCTTCTGAACTCCTTGAAGCGCTGGTCGGTCGCGGCGTCGTGCGACAGGATCGAGCGGCCGTGTCCGACCTCCTTCAGGATGCTGCGGCTGTACTCGGTGGCGTCCTTGATCGTCTGGCGCTCGATGTTGCGGGCCACCACCATCTCCATCTCGTCGGTCTCGCTGCGGTACAGGAAGATCAGGCCGCGCTCGGCGCCGACCAGGTCGATCGCCAGGTCCATGACCTTGTTGAGCAGCTCCTTCAGGTCGAGGATCGAGTTGATGATCTGGGTGATCTGGTAGATGGTCGTGAGCATCTTGACCGGATCGTCTTTGGCGGCCCCCGCCGGCGCCTCGCTCACCGAGCGGATGCCGGGCATCTGGTCCGCGCGGGACAGCACCGTCTGCCGGGTCTCTTCGTTCTCGTAGTCTTTGCGCATGGCCGTGTCTTCGATCTCCGAAGCGGATTGTCTGATGATGTCGCGCGCCGCATTATAGAAGCGGGTCGCGTCGCCGGGCAAATCTTTCGCGGTCCGTGAATCACCCATCAGCGCGTTGAAGCGCCACTCGAACTCGCGCATCCCCGCCTTCTCCGCAGCCGCGAGCCCGGCGCGGGCCTCGCGCTCGGCGTCGGCCGGCCGCCCGGCGTCCAGGGCGCAGCGGCCGAGTGTCAGGTTGAGGAGAAGGCGATCGTGGGAACGCAGCGGCCTGGCGTCGAGACGCGTCAGGGCGCGCGTGGCCGTGGCCAGATCGCGGTGATCGTCGCGGCGGGCCGCCACGCGCGCCAGGACGCACTGCGCGACGCACACGATCCGGGGTCGTCCCAGCTCGCGGCCGATGGCGAGCGCCTCGCGCGCCGAATCCTCGGCCCCCTGCACGGCCTCGTCCTGCAGGAGATCGGTCGCCAGGGCCGCGAGCAGGAAGCCTTCCTGCACGCGGTCGCCGAGCCGGCGCGCCAGCTCGATCCCCTGGCGGTGCTGGTCCTTGGCCTCTTCCACCCGGCCGAGGTCCCGCTGGATGGCCCCGGTGAAATCGAAGATCGGCAGCAGGACGGATCGATCGTTGACGGCGAAGCGCAGGGTCCGCTCTTCCGCGAGTGCTTTCAGGGCCCGGTCGAAGCGTCCCGCCTGCGCCTCGAACAGCCCGACGTTCTCGAGGCTCTGGTGGAGGATCTCCTGGGTCAGGTGCTCGCGCGCCCAGCCCAGGGCCTCGTGCGTGGCCTGCAGCGCCCCCCGCAGGTCGCCGTTGTCGTAACGCGCGACCGCCAGGGTCGTCAGGTAGCGGTGCAGCGCCTGGGGAAGCCGGTGCTTCTTCGCGATCTCGATCGAGTCCTCGACGATCTTCAGGGCCTTCGCCGGCTCTCCCATCCCCAGGTAGTTCAGGCCGGCGTTGTTGCAGATGGTCACGAACGGTGCGGTGGCGCCGATCGCCTCGGCGATGCGCTGGGCGTCGTCGAAATACTCGGCCGCCGCGGCGTTTTCCCGCTGGCGGCCGCACAGCGTGCCGAGGGTGTTCAGGGTCCACATCTCGTGCAGCCGGTTGCCGACCGAGCGGATCAGCGCCAGGGCGCGCCGGCCGTGCTCCAGGGCCGCCGCGTACTGCCCGAGGAATCCCAGATTCCAGGCCATCTCCCGCAACGCGATCGCCTCGTGGGTGGGGTCTTTGGCCCGGCGCGCCTCTTCGTAGAGAGACCGGGCATCGCGCAGGGCGCCCTCGTGGTCCCACAGGTCGCACGACTTCGCGGACGACGACTGGGCCAGCGCGGGCAGACGACGCGCGCTGTCCTCCGCGGGCAGGAGCGCGAGGGCCTGCTCCAGGTACTCCGTCTGGCGCAGCGGGTAGAACAGAACGTCCGCCTTGGCTGCGGCGCGCAGGCAGTAGTCGGCGGCGCGGTCGCGCTCGCCGGCCGCCGTGAAGTGGTGCGCCAGCTCCTCGACGACGCCGTCGATCGATGTCACGTTCGCCGCTTCGATCGCCGAGCCCACGGCCAGGTGCAGGGCGCGGCGGCGATCGTCGGGGATGACCTGGTAGATCGCCTCGCGCAGGCGGCTGTGCGCCAGGCCGATGATTTTCCTGTCGCCGGATTCGGTCTCTTCGACCGCGAGACGCAGCCGTTCGAGCGCCTCGATCGCCTGCTCGACCCTGGCCGGCTCCCGCCCCGCGGCGGGGGCGAGGACGTCGAGGAGCACGGGCCGGTTGAACACGGCCAGCACCTCCGCCACCAGGCGCTCGTCCTCGGCCAGGCCAGCGAGACGCTGCACGACAACACTCGCCAGGCTCGGGGGCAGCCGGATGGCGTCGAGGGTGCGGCTCTCGGCGATCCAGGCGCGGCCGTGGCGCCTCAGCGTCCCGTCCTCGGCCAGGGCCTTCATCAGCTCCTCGAGGTACAGCGGGTTCCCGGAGGTGCGATCGACCAGGATGCGCGCCAGCTCCAGGGGGCGGTCCTCGAACGGGACCATCGACGCGATGAGGTCGGTGACCTGCTCCGCGTCGAGAGGACGAAGCGCCATCTGCCGCACGCGCGCCGCGTCCGCGAAGCGCTTCACGAACGCTCCGACGGGGGCGCTCTGCGCCTCTTCGTCCCGCAGGCTGCCGACGAACAGCCAGGGGGCGCGGCCGGGCGCCTGGACCAGGTGCTCGAGCAGGTCGACACCCGGCGCGTCGCTCCAGTGCAGGTCCTCGAGGAAGACGATGCCGCGGACGCCCGCCGCCAGGTGCGCGAGCGCCTCGGCGACGCCGTGGATGAACTCGTCCTTGCCCAGTTTCTCGACCGCGGCCGGCGCTCCCGCGCCCGTCTGCGGCTCGGCGGGCAGGAGCTGGTCGAGGACGGGGACGAGGCCCGAGGGGAGCGACGCGGGGCGCGGTAGCTGGCGCAGCACTTCGACGAACGGCTGGAACGGGACGCCGCCGTCCTTGTAGCAGCGGCCGGTGAGGTTGACGATTCCCGCGAGCTGCAGACGGTGCTTGAGCTCGCGCAGGAGCCGGCTCTTGCCGATGCCGCTCGCCCCGCTCAGGAGCACCAGCCGGGGACCATGGTCGCCCGGGCCGGTCCCGAGCACGTGCTCGGTCGCCAGCTCCATCAGGGTGCTCAGCTCGGCGTCGCGCCCGATGAACCGCCCCGAGGTGACGAAGCTGGCGTAGGTCTCCGGCGTGTCGAGGTGCAGAGGGACCGCCATCCCGGCGTTCAGGAGAACGAGCGCCGCCGCCGCGCTCGCGGGGCGGGCCGCCGGCTCGCGTTCGAGGAGCGCCATGACGAACGTCTCGAGACGCTCCGGGATCTCGGGGTCCAGCTGGCGCGGCGGACGCACGTGCCCGCGCAGGATCGCCCCGACGACCTGGCCCGGGTCCTTCCCCTGGTGGGGGAGCGAGCCGGTGAGGATCTCGTACAGCACGACCCCGAGGGAGTAGAGGTCGGAGCGGGCGTCCACGGAGGTGTCGCCGAAGCGCTCGGGAGCGATGTAGTGCAGCGTTCCGCTGAGACCGGGCCGGGCCGATTCCGCCTGGCCTCCCGCCAAGCCGAAGTCGAGAAGCTTCGCCTGGAACGGCGGGTGGATCATGATGTTCTGGGGCTTGATGTCGTTGTGCAGAAGGCCGCGCGAGTGGATGTAGTCGAGGGCCCGCAGGCACTGCACCGCCAGGCTGTCGATGCGACCCGCAAGCGCCGGGCGCGGCCGGCGGGCCAGATCCTCGCCCGTCACGAACTCCATGGTCAGGAAGTGCCGGCCGTCCCCCACGACGCTGCCGAAGTCGTAGACTTCGGCGAGGTTCGGATGGCGCAGACGCGCCATCGACCGGAACTCGTCCTTGAACAGCTCGATCGAGGCGCTGCTGAGGTTCTCGGGGCGCAGGAGCTTCAGGGCGACCTGGCGCCCTCCCTGGTAGGTGTCGCGTACCAGGTACACCGATCCCATCCCCCCTTCGCCCAGGAGACGCACCACGGTGTACCGCTGGTTGATCAGTCGGTCAAGAGTCTCGGGCATGGGGGCAAAAGCGCAGACGCATACGTGTCTTGGATCGGGGGCATTCCCCCCGAGGCAATGGCGGGAAAATACTACTAATCTATTGAGGACGCAAAGGTTTTCTTCGCGGGGCCGCTGTCAGAAAAGCGGCGGGCGGGCTCAGTTCACCGGCACTGAGCGCCGGCCGGTGAAGCGCTGGTAGCCCGATCCGTCAGGATCCCCCTTGCGGCGGGATGATTTGACCCCGTACATCCGGGCGTCGGCGACGGCGATGAGGGCTTCGAACGACTCTCCGTCCTCGGGGAATGAGGCCGACCCCATGCTGACCGAGAGGCGCGCGGGCCGGCCGCCGTGGACCGCGAAGTCGTGCCCCTCGATCGATTCCTGGATGCGTCTCTGCAGGCGGGTCACCTCCTGGCGGCCCACGCCGGGGACGATGACGATGAACTCGTCGGCCGCGTAGCGCACGCAGGTGTCGCAGCCCCGAAGCTGCGCCCGCACCACGCGCGCCAGCTCGCGCAGGATACGGTCGCCGGCAGCGTGGCCGTGCTGGTCGTTCACGTCGTTGAAGGTGTCGATGTCGAGCTCGATGATGCTGAGCGGCACCTGCTGGCGAAGCGCGCGGCTGATCTCCTCCTCGAAGGAGACGAACAGGTACCGGGCGTTCGGCAGGCGCGTGAGCGGGTCGATCAGGGCGCCCTGGCCGGCGCTGTACTGCAGGGCGTTGCGCACGGCGGTGGCGACGTGCTTGGCGACGATCGAGATGACGCGCAGGTTGTCGTCCTCGTACGGGCGGCTGCGGAGATCGTAGAGGGCGAGAACGCCCAGGAGCGTGTCGCCGTCGAGGAGCGGCGCGACGATCGAGGCCTCCAGTCTGTCCAGCGTCTTGTCCGGCAGGAGCTCTTCGATGTCGGACCGGCCCCCCTCCCGCAGCACCGTGTCCTGGTGAGCCACGCCGTGGATCGGCATCCGGTGCACCGCCGCCCAGCCGCTCATCCTCTCCCCCATGGGGATGGTGTGGTGCCCGAGGCGCTGCGAATGCAGGCCGTGGACGTAGCGGGCCGCCAGGACCCGTCGATCCGCGTCGTACAGGTACAGCACGATGCAACGGTAATGGACGAGATGCGCGATCTTGCCGGCGATGAACCCCATCGCCTCGTCGAGATTGAGGCTGCGGGCGGTGCTCTGCGCGACCTCGTACAGGGCGAACAGCTCGCGCTGCGCCGAGTGGATCGAGTCCACAATCGACGTCCGCAGCAGGTTGGTGTCCCGCGTCAGCCGGTCGGTTCCCTTGGTCAGGAGACGTTTGTCGGGCGCCGCCGAGGTCTCGTGCGAGCGGTTGATCTCCTCGGCGAGAAGGCGGAGCCGGGGGAGGTTTCCAACCAGCGCCTTGACGACCGCGGGATCGAACGACGTGCCGGCCTCGCTCTCGACGTACTTCAGCGCTTCCTCCTGTCCGAGCGGCTTGCGGTACGGCCGGTCGGAGGTCAGGGCGTCGAAGCAATCGACGACCGACAGGATGCGGGCGGTGACCGGGATCTCCTCTCACTTGAGACGGTCGGGATACCCGGTGCCGTCCCACTTCTCATGATGCGACCGGACGACCTCGGTGAGAGGGAAGGGAAAGTTGATGGTCTCGAGGATCTCGACGCCGATGCGCGGATGGATGCGCATCTTCTCCGTCTCCTCGGGGGTCAGAGGGCCGGGCTTGCACAGGATGTGCTCGGGGACGGCGAGCTTGCCGATGTCGTGCAGCAGCGACCCGGCCTTCAGCGCCTCGAGCTCCGGCTCGGAGATCCCCATCGACCGGCCCAGCTCCACCGCATAGGCCTGCACGCGCCGGATGTGCCGCTGGGTGGTGCGGTCCTTCGCGTCGATGGCGAGGGCCATCGCCTCGATGACCGAAAGATAGAGGTCGGCCATCTGGCGGCCGTGCCGGCGGTCCTGGGCGACCCTCTCGGCGTAGAGGCTCAATGAGAAATAAAGGATGTACAGGAGCGGCAGCGACAGGCCCAGGGCCATCAGGCCGAAGCCCTGCACTCCCAGGGTCAGCGTCGCCCCCAGGAGGGCCCCCGCCACGTAGCCGGGGCCCGTCCACAGGAAGTTGGTCCGCCAGTTGTCGAGCAGGGGAATCTCGTCGGTCAGGCTGACGACACCGGCGACGATGAAGGAGTTCGCCACGAAAAACGCGGCGGACGACAGGAGGATCGCCGGCCATTCCTGTCCAAGGTCGAGAGGGCCCGGGGTGCCGCCCGCCAGGTGGAAAACGAGACCGCCGATGGCCGACGAGACGGACAGCTCCGCCGCGTTGAACAGGACGCGCACGACCGGAGGGCGCCCGCCGCGCCGCAGGATCGACGCCGCCACACCCGAGATGGCCGCGGTCACGACGGCTGCCGGTGTGCCGAGCAGGAGCAGAGTCGCGAACACGAACGTGAAGGCGATCGAGACGTTGCCGAGGACCGGCAGCGGTATCCGGAACGGCGACGACACGACGGCCGCCGCGATCGCGACCAGGAGCGGCAGGAGGCCGGGCCGGTCGCCCAGAACGAACGACGCCGCGAGGGCCGCGACCCCCGCTGCGCAGACGCAGGAGATGTACAGGCGCACGTACACTTTCAGGCTCGCCACGCCACAAAGATTGCGTCCTCCCGGGGGGGATTCCATTTCACTTTTTGGATATCGGGAGCGGGGTGCGTGCCGCCGACAGGGGCGGCCGGGAGCGGGTGCTATACTCGAAACATGTTGCCAGAAGGCCGTTTGCGGTGCCGGGCGCGGTGCGCGCGATGAGCTCGCGCTCGGGCGGAAAGCGCGCGCGTCAGCGCACTCCGCAAGTGCCCCGGCAGGTTCCGGGAGGCTCGGGCGGCGCCCCTCCGGGGGGGACGCCGAGCGTCGGTCTTCCGCACGGCGGCGCGGGCGCGCCTCCCGGCCGCGGACCCCGTTTGCGGCTCATCCTGTCCCTGCTCGTCGCCGCGCTGGGCGCCTGGCTCGCGTGGGCTTCGATCGTTCGCGTGGGCGCGGAGGAACGGGTCTTCCGGCGCACTTCCCTGTCGGGAACGGCAACACGGCTGACGCCGGGGCACCACATCGTCGTGCCGTTGCTGCAGCGTCTGGTGAGGGTCCCCGAGGGAACGGTCCGCACGGAGTCGTCGGTGCGGATGCGGAGCAGGGAAGGGGTCGACCTTGAAATCCCCTTCGAAGTCACGTTCCAGATGGACGATCAGGCGCTGGCGGCATTCCTGGGTCGCGGCGGGCGCGGGACGCCGCAGGACGTGGCGCGCCTCGCCGCCTCGGATCTGGTCTCGAAGTGGGGCGCCGACGGCACGACCGAGTCTCTGGTGCTGGGCCAGGGCGGGGCCGGCGTCGAGACGAAGCTGAAGGAAAGCCTGGAAGGGCAGGGGTTCGCGTCGGTGACGCTGCACCTGCAGCGGCCGCGCGGCTCGGATGCGGCGGTGGCGGCGATCACGGCGCGCGCGCTGCGCGATCGGATGTCCGACACGAAGGTGAAGGTCGCCATCCTGGGGCTGGACGGGGCCGACTGGGAGATCATCGACCCGCTGATCGCGAAGGGGCTGCTGCCGAACCTGGCGCGGCTGAGGGGGCGCGGCGCCTGGGGGAACATGAAGACGATGATGCCGTGGCTCTCTCCCCTCCTGTGGACGAGCGTGGCGACGGGGAAGCCGCCCGAGGAGCACGGCATAGTTGATTTCCTGGTCGAGGACGGCAAGACCGGGAAGGCCGTGCCGGTCTCGAGCCGCTGGCGAAGGGTGAAGGCGCTCTGGAACATGTTCACGGACGCGGGCCGTCCGTCCGCCTTCATCGCCTGGTGGGCAACCTGGCCCTCGGAGCCGGTGCAGGGATTCATGGTTTCGGACCGGGTCGCCTACAGCCTGTTCGGGTTCGTCAAGAGCGAGCCGGAGGCGACCGGCGCCACCTGGCCGGACGGCTATTTCCAGGAGATCAGGCCGCGTATCGTGTCCGATCGGTCGATCACGCTCGATGAGGTCAGGCGCTTCGCGGAGGTCACCCCGGCCGAGTTCGCCGGGCTGCGCCGGCGCGTGGAGGACGACCCCAAGAGCGCCTATCGCGAGCCGGTCAACCACCTCACGAAGATCCTCGCCAGCCAGAGGACGTACCAGGCGATAGCCCTCGACATCCTGAATCGGGGCCAGCCGGACCTCTTCTCGATCTATTACCAGGGGATCGACGAGGTCTGCCACCGCTTCGCCCATTACATGCCGCCCAAGATGGACATGGTCACGGCGGAGGAGTACGCCCGCTACCATGAAGTCGTGGAGAGGTACTACCGCTACCAGGACCAGTTGCTGGGGGAGATCCTCGCGAAACTGTCTCCCGACACCGTGGTGTTCGTCCTCTCGGACCACGGGTTCCAGAGCGGCCTCAGCCGGCCGAAGGACGATCCGCCTTACATCGAAGGAAAGCCGGGTCTCTGGCACCGGCGCTACGGGATCCTGATCGTCGCCGGGCCGGTCATCAAGCCGGGACAGCTCGACACCACGAGCCTGCTCGACGTCGCCCCGACGGTGCTGTACCTGGCCGGTCTTCCGGTCGCCGAGGACATGCCGGGACGGGTGATCAAGGAGGCGATCCGCGACGATTTCCTCGGCAGTTTTCCCGTGCGCACCCTGCCGTCCTACGAGGGGGTCGGCCGACCGCTCGAGGAGAACAGACCGATGGTCGCCTCGAGCGGCACCGACCAGGAGCTGGTCGAGAACCTCCGCAACCTCGGTTACATCGCCGGCGGGGCGGAGAAATCTTCCTCCAGCGTCGCCGACGACGGGCAGGGGCAGGCGCTGGTCTCCGCGCATCTCAACGAGGCCGGTCTCTTCCTGAAGAAGAAGGACTATGCGCGGGCGCAGGCGGCGGTGGACGAGGCGCTCAAAGTGCAACCGGGGTACATCCAGGCGCTGCTCGTGCAGGTGGAGGTCGCGGAGGGGCGCCAGGACCACGATCGCGCCATCGAGGTCGCGCGGGGGATCCTCGACAAGAATCCCGCGGATCACAACGGGCTCTACATCCAGCTCGGGGACGCCTATCGCGAAGGAGGCCGGGCGCGCGAGGGGATCGGCTACTTCGAGAAGAAACGCGCCGAGCACCCGGACGTGCCGGAGATCCGGGCCGCCCTGGGCTCACTTCTTCTGAAGGAGGGGAGGGCGGACGAGGCCGAGAAGGAGCTCCTCGAGGCCCTGAGGCTCGACCCGGCGCTGTCCGAGCCGCTCAGCGACCTGCACACGCTCTACAAGGACACGCCCCGGATGCTCACCATCGAGCCGATCGTGCGCAAAGGGCTGGAGCTCAACGACAAGTCGCTGGTCCATCTGAACTGGCTGGGGCTCATCTACGAGTGGAAGCGGGATTTCCCGCACGCCGAGGAGACCTTCAAGCGGGCGCTTGTGATCGACCCGGACTACGCGGCGACGATGGCGAACCTCGGAGCCCTGTACGGTCGTCACGGCCGCTTGCAGGATGCCGTGGACGTGCTGAGCCGCGCCGTCGTCAAGGAGCCCGACAACCTCGAGTCGTGGGTCAACCTCGGGGCGGCCCAGGGACGTCTCGGCCGGTCGCGCGAGGCGATCCAGGCGCTGGAGACCGCGCGCGCCAAGGGAGCGAAATCGCCGACGCTGTACAACGCCCTGGCGCTCTCCTACCTGCAGGACCACCAGCAGGAGAAGGCGGTCCAGTACCTGCAGGAATCGCTCAAGCTCGATCCGGGGCAGAAAGACGCCGTCGATCTGCTTCAGAAGGTCAGGTCGTCCCGCTAGGGAGTCGATCGCTCGCGGTGCGAAGCGGCGGAGAGCCGGACGCCCTCCGACGGCGTCGCGCCGGCGGGGGTGAGGAGGGTCTCCGGCCGGAGCAGCAGCTCGGAGATCCGGCTCCAGCGCGCAGGGTCGGAGTCCTTGAGGATCGCCCGCAGCGCCGCATAGTGCTCCCCCAGCCGATCGAGGGCCTCGCGGAACTCGTCCGGGCTCAGACCCGGATAGCGACCGGCGCGGGCCTCGGCGACGTTGAACCCCCACGCCGCGGCTTCGTTGTAGTGCCTTTCGATCTCGGGAACGCCGTCGCGCACCACGGGCAGAAGCGTGGCCCCCGCCATGTGACGTGCGTGGAAGTACTCATGCTCCAGGAGCAGCGACCTCCAGGCGATGCTGTGCCCCGTCGCGATCGAGGCCTCGTCGTAGACGATGTCGTTCCGCGCTCCCGGACCCGCGTTGGGGGCGCTCCCCTTGCCCGCCGGGTCGGTCGCGCCGGGGCGGACCAGGGCCATGTAGAGGCGGCGGGCGACGCCCGGCGTAAGAGGCCTCACCGAGGAGATGTAGAGCGGGTAGTCCGGCCGCAGCAGCGACAGGGTGCGGACGAGGGCCTGTTGATCCAGTCGCGGCCCCGGGTCCGCCGGCGCCGCAAGGACCACGCCCGCGGTGAGGCAGAGCGCCCCCGCGGCCGCGAGCAGGTCCGTTGGAATCCTTGTGCGGCGCCGCTTTCCTTGATTCGGCATGGGACCTTCCATGTACCGCGAGGGAGGCCTCTCTTCAAGGTCTAAAAAGAGGAAGAACGCCGGCCGCGACGGCCCATTTACAAAGTTGTAATGTGCTATATTGACCGGCCGATGAAACGAGTAGCGAGAGAGAGCAGCGCATATACGACGAACGAGCAGGTCGCCCGGCGGGCCTATCGCGCCCTGAAGACCCCCAGCGACACCGACCGGACCACCGATCCGATCCTCGCCTTCCACTTCAAGGGGAAGGACGATTACATCCTGATGCGCTGCAACAAGACGCCGGAGATCAGCATCAAGGGGAAGGACCAGATCGCCGGCGAGGTGAAATTTTTCGCCTATAGCGACTTCAAGGACTACGATGAACGTTCGGTCCTGTTCAAGCTGAAGGAGGACGTCGCCCTCATCGAGCTCTACAGCAAGGGGGCGGTCGCGAAGCTGACCTGGGATGCGTGGGACAGATTTTGCCGCTGGCTCGATTCGCTGGACGAAGATGGAGTGCAGATCTCGCTCAAACTCCCCTGCCTGGTGTACGAATCGGTCAAGCATCAGAAGCCGTCGATGCAGAACTACATCGTCGAAGCGGTGAAGGCGGCGCTCAAGAGCCCGAACCACAAGGACAAGGAAGAGGCATGAGCCGCTCCATGGCGGGTTCCGCGGCCCCGGGCCGGGGCCGCAGCGATGATCGCGTGCGCCCGCATCTCGCGTGGGCGGGCGGGACACTGGGCCTGCTCCTTTTCGGCGCCGGTGTCCCCGTCTTCGCCGCCGCGGCCGCCCCCGAGACGCCGGCCTCCCCGGTCGTCCTCATGCCGCTGGACCAGATCCGGCCGGGAATGCTGGGGATCGCCCGCACGGTGTTCGAGGGGAGCAACCTGGAGGAGTTCAAGGTCGAGATCCTCGGCGTGCTGCAGGGGGCCATCGGCCCGCAGCAGGACCTCATTGTCGCCCGCCTGCGCGGCGACAAGGTCGAATACACCGGAGTCGTGTCGGGGATGAGCGGCAGTCCCGTGTACATCGACGGGAAGCTCATCGGAGCCGTGTCGTACCGCCTCGGAAATTTCGCCAAGGAGCCGATCGCCGGCATCACGCCGATCGCCGACATGATCAGGGTCGCGGGGCCGGCGCGCGCCGCCGACGGCGGAGCCCAGGCTCCCGACCTGCTCGGTCGATTCGTCGCGTCCCGCTCGGGCGGCGACAGTCCGATCGCCGGTGCCGCCGGCGGTGCGCCGCGCCGCGGTCCGGAGGCTCCGTCGCTCGCGGCCGGCGGGGGTTTCCCGGGCGGGCTTCAGCCGATCGGCATCCCGCTCGTCTGCTCGGGATGCGACCCGGGCGTGCTGCGATACTACGCGCCGATCTTCGAGTCGTACGGGCTGGAGCCGACCGCCGGCGGCGGCGCCACGACGTCGCCCTCCTCGCTGCCCCTCCTGCCGGGCAGCGCCATCGGGGCCGCGCTCGCCACGGGCGACATGAACATCGTCGGCATCGGCACACTGACGCACGTCGACGGGAAGCGCGTGTTCGCCTTCGGTCACCCGATGCTCGGGACCGGGCCTTTGGAGATGCCGATGACGCAGGCCCAGGTCATCCTGACCTTCGCGTCGAGCGCCGCGTCCTTCAAGATCGCCAATTCCACGCCGCCGGTCGGCACGATCTTCCAGGACGGTCTGACGGCGATCGTCGGTGAGGTGGGGCGCGTGGCTCCGACCATCCCGGTCGCCGTCCGGATCAAATCCGGCGCCGGCCTGCGCGACTTCAACTACGCCATCATGCGCAACCGGGCCTGGTCGCCGGTCCTGCTCGCGGTCACGACCGCCAACAGCCTGGTGCGGAGCGTGGAGTTCGACGCCACGGCGTCGCTGGCGCTGCGCTGTCGCCTCGACATCGACGGTTACCCGCCGGTGACGTTCGAGGACCTCTACTCCGGCACCAACCCGGGTCAGCCGGTGCATCTGTCGCTGGCGAACGACACCGCCGGCGTGTTCGGCTTCCTGGTCAACAATCGCTTCGAGGAGCCGCGTGTCCGGAAGGCCGAGATCGACGTCGACGTGCTGCAGGGCTCGCAGGTGGCGACGATGGCCTCGTTGCGCGCCTCGCGGACCGAGGTGCGGCCGGGGGAGAGCGTCACCGTGACCGCGGTCCTCGATCTCTACCGGGGGCGCGAGTGGGAGGAGTCGTGGACCCTGACGATCCCCGAGGACACGTCCCCGGGCGACGCCGAGATCATCGTCGGCAGCGGCCCCGCCCTCGACAGCCTGGATCGGAGGGTCATCGAGCGCCAGGTCGCCCAGGCCTCGAGCCTCGGCGATCTCGTGCGCCTGGCCACGAGGCAGAGACGCAGCCGGACGCTCTATCTCCGAATGACGCGCCGGGCGCCGGCCGCCATCGTGCGCAGCGAAGTTCTTCCGGATCTCCCCCTGTCGATCTTCACCGTGTTCAACACTCCGCGGCTGAGCGCCGACACCACCCTGATAGGCGAGACCTCGATCCTGGAGATGCCGAAGGATCTCGACGTCGTGGTCGTGGGCGGCCGCCGCATCTCCATAAGGGTGAAATGAAGCGCGCCGCCGCGATCGCCGCCGTCCTGTCCGCTCTCGTCGTGCTCCTGTTCCAGGCCTCTTCCTCGCGGGCCGTCACCTCCCAGACCTGGCGCCAAAGGGAGAAGGACGACTTCGCCCGGGGGGAGACGAAGGGGGTCTCCCTTCTCTCCGACGGCGTCCTGCGCCTCTCTCCGCGCCTCGATCTCGTCCACGAGGCGAAGCAGCCTTACATCTGGGCCCTCGCCCAGGACGCCGGCGGGAACCTGTACGCTTCCGGCGGGAACGACGGGACGATCTACCGTCTCGGCTCCGCGGGGGCCGAGGTGTTCTTCAAGGCGGGGGAGCCCGAGATCCACGCCCTGGCGATCGACAAGTCCGGAAACGTGCTGGCCGGCGGATCGCCGGGGGGCAAGATTTACAAGATCGGGCCAGGCGGCAAGGCCGTCTGGACGTACGACAGCGGCGAGAAATACATCTGGGCCCTGGCGTTCGACCGCCAGGGGACCCTGTACGCCGCCACCGGGATCGACGGACGGATCCTCCGGGTCGATCCCGATGGTCATGGGCGGGTGTTCTTCGACTCGGCCGAGACGCACATCCGCTCTCTCATCACGGATGCCAAAGGGGATCTGATCGCCGGCTCCGAAGGGCATGGGCTGGTGTTCCGGATCTCGCCCGCGGGCGAGGCGTTCGTGCTGTACGACGCCCCCCTGGCGGAAGTCGTCGCGCTGGCGCTCGGGAAGGACGGGACCATCTACGCCGCCATCGCCGGCGAGTCGGGTCGCGGAGCGCGGCCGGCCGCGGCGCCGCCACCGCCGACCCCAGCGCCTGCGCCGTCTTCCAGCACCGAGGGCGCGGCTCCGCAGCCGTCACCGACACTGCCGCAGGAGCAGCAGCCTACGCCGGAGCAGCGCGTGCCGATCGGCATGGAAGGAAAGGTCCTGGCGATCTCCCCGGAGGGGTACGCGCGCGAGGTCTGGTCGGGCAGCCAGGAGGCGATTCTTTGTCTCGCGGTCGCCGCGAGCGGCGATCTCCTGATGGGCTCGAGCACGCAGGGGAAGATCTATGCGCTCGACGCCGCCGGGAACGTCGACGAGATGGTGCGCCTCGCGTCGGGACAGGTGACGGCCCTTTTGCGGCTCGGAGCGGACGGAGCGGCGCTGAAGGGGCAGGAGAAGCCGGCGGGGCCGCCGCGGCAGGGGGACGTCGCCGTCGCCGGCAGCAATTCAGGAAGCCTGTCGCTCCTGCGCCCCGGCTTCGCGCGCTCGGGAACCTACGAGTCGCGCGTGCTCGACGCCCGGTCGTTCGCCACCTGGGGCCGGGCCTCCTGGCGGAACGAGGCCCCGAAGGGGACCTCGATCGCCCTGAGCGTGCGCTGCGGCAACACAGAAGAGCCGGATCGCACCTGGTCGGACTGGCGGGGCGCGCCGTTCACGACGGACGGGGCCCTTCTCAACTGCCCGGCATCGCGCTTCCTGCAGTGGCGGGCCGAGATGAAGACGGATGACGCGCACGTCACGCCCTCCCTGCGCGAGGTGGCGATCACCTACCTGCAGGCGAACCTGCCGCCCGAGATCCGCAAGGTCGAACCGCAGGCGCCGGGGGTTTCCTTCCAGAAGATCCCGGGAACACCGACTTCGGGACCCCAGGAAGCCAAGCCCGCGGGCGGCGCGGGGAGCGACGTCGAGGGAGGCGTGCGGAAGCGCGCGCGCCCGCAGTCGCGCCGCGGCTTCGAGACCGGAGCGCGCAGCGTCACCTGGCAGGCGGCCGATCCGAACGACGACGATCTCGTGTACGACGTCTACTACCGCGCGGTCGACGAGAAATCGTGGAAGCAGGTGCGCAGCAAGATCGACGAAGACTTCGTGACCTGGGACAGCACCGCCATGCCGGACGGGACGTACGTGTTCCGCGTGGTCGCCAGCGACGCCCCCTCGAACGCGGCGGGCCGGGCGCTCGCGGCCGAAAAGATCTCGGAACCGTTCGACGTCGACAACACGCCGCCGCGCGTCGAGTCGATCAAGGCGCAGGTCCAGCCGTCAGGCATCCGTCTGACGTTCACAGCCACCGATTCGTTCAGCCTCATCCGCGACACGGCCTACGCCGTCGACGCCGGGGACTGGGTCGCCGTCCAGCCGGCCGACGGTCTCAACGACTCACCCGTCGAGTCGTACGACCTGACCCTGAAGCACCCGGGCCCGGGCGAGCACAGCATCGTCGTGCGCTCGACCGACGCCGCCGGCAACACCGGCTCCGGCAAGACGATCGTGGACATATCAGCAAAGTAGGCTTTACCTGCTCACCGACAGCCGAGGGACGGTCACCCTGCCGCACGAGGCCCGGGCCTGACGGAAAAGAAACCGACCGGAGAAAGTCAACGCGACGGGGAACGGCGAGCTACGTTTTTATATGTGCTTCGGATCCTGCTCTGACGCTAGTCTTGCGAGAAGGTCGAGGAACTCAAGACGAAGTCGCTCATAGAGCACAATCCGGCTATAAAGATCTGGTGTAGACGCCGCGGTAATGCGTGTCTGTAGAGGATTGTATACGGGGTATCGATCGAAAAACGATTTATCGAGTCCCCGCCGCACCTCCGCAATCTTCTCAGGAAACCACCGCAGCGCACGGCCCGCGGATTGTGCGGCTGCCGCGATACCGGAGCACAGCGGAGGCCGGCGCAAGGGGGGTGTGCAAGGACGCCCGCTGCGCCCCGCTCGCAACGGCCGTGACGGACGCACGGAACAGGTTGTCGTGAAGTTTAGGTCACTGAAGAGAAGTGCGGCCGGTGCGGCCGTTGCCCCGGGGTCCGCGTCTCGCCCGCTTGGCGAGCACCGGAGCACGCAGCCACCCTATCCTAGCGGCACGGGCTGACCGCTGCGTGACAATGGCCTACCAATTCTCAGGGCTTACGCTCCTCAACTGGATCGCAAGTCCAGACCTGTGCCGCGCTTATTTCCACCAACGAGGGTAAGTGCAGCACGACGGCAGGTGCCTCCGTCGTTGTGCAGTTGCACTCGTCGTCGCACTTCGACGGTAGTATTCGGTAATGGAACGTTGTATCGAAAGTTATTGGGCGATTATCATCAAACTCCCACGTCGTGACGTAATCGATTGCAACGCGCGCCAGTATGGATGGATCGCCGATGATCTCTATCGAAGATGCTCGGACCCCGTCCGTTGTGACTCGCAGTCGAATGACTCCTTCGATATGTGCCTTCTGGGCCACTCTTGGGTAAAACGGCACACTCGCGCTTACAACGTTGGGTACTGGCTCTCTCTGCTGAGCGGTGCAGAGTGCTGCAGCAAAGCTACTTATAAGAAATCCCAACATTACTACCCTTTGCGCGCGGGCGTGAAGTTCCCTTCGCTCTGCACTGCTCATTGTGCATCCTTTGTAAACTCATTCAGACTCACTGGGTCGCTAATTTGCCCCTGTTACCGCCGAGAACACCCGCTCGGGCAAGACGATTGTGGACATTCCAGCAAAGTAGGCGCGTCGTCTCGAAAACGGTGAATCGCCGATCGCTTGGTGATATCACTCGCCATGACCGGCTCCTTTCGCATGCGGCGCTGAAGCCTTGAGCATCAACGCCCGCGTTCGGGCCGGACCACTTTCGGGAGAGCGCCTCAAGATAGCCCCGGAGGCTGGGAATCGTTACCGATTCGATCTCCAAAGAGTCATCCAGGACGAGGTCTTAGCACCGACACCCGTCACTGTGGGCGATCGAACAGGAGATATGTGAGGACACTCATCGCGAGATACCCTATCCCAAGGGCACGGCTCACCTGCCAGTAACGCCTTCGCTCTTGCTCGCTGACATTCATTGCAGATGAACCCAACATGATTCTCGCAAGCGGAACAGCCAGGAACACCCCGACGCTAGCGGACCCGAGCATGAACATAGCATCCAACATCATTGCACCACCGTTCGTGAGCGCCAGTACGATCGAGCCAATACAGAACGCAATACCTAGCGCCCGGAGCGACCATACCATTACACCTAGGTCAATTGTCAGGACACTTTGAGCCGAGCTGCGCATTCGTGCCCGCCATATTAAGGGAAGGCAAAGGATTATGACGCCGCAAAAGCCAGCTAGTCCCTGGACGCACAAGATAGCTCAACATGCGTCATTTCCCTCCTACAGTCTTGAAGTTGAGGCCACGGCCCCGTATGAAAACCCGTTCGAAGCGTAAACATTGGGAGCTGAAACGTCAATCCACCTAAAACTGTGTTGATGCCATGCTCGAAGAACCCCCCGAATTCCCCATCTACACGCCCCACACCTGCCTGCGCCGTCTGAAAGAAACCTGACAACGTTGCCGCCAGGGAAACCCCTGTGCCAGTCGATCCGCGGATTCCGTTATTGTATGAGACATTCACCCCCGTAACATCATTAAGGCCGAACTCCTGTGCGCGAGCTGACCTGCGCTTGAACACATGCCCAAAGTTCACCGCCGGATCGATGCAGATGCCAGGATCGTCCTGCTTTAGCGGGGCGAATGATGGACACCGCTCTGCCCGCACGGGGCGATAAACGGGTCCCCACACGAAAGCCACAGTGAGTCGGCTGAATTTGTCTCTCAGGCCTATCCTGCAGAGGCGGAGGTTTCCAGTGGCCGCGACAAGTTGCGACACCTTGAGCGTGAGGTTGACGATGAAGCGGCGCGGCCCCCCGCCTCCTCGAGCAGCACCCGGGGATCGGACAGCGACATCCCGCCTACCATGATGGGCGAGAGCCTGCCTTACGCAGCGGCTGGGATCAACGGCGATGGAAGGACCCAAATATGACTTTTTCATTAGCCCGCTAATGCGTCGGGGCGGGCCTGCTTTTGCGTCCCCTCCACCAGTTCACGTACCACGAAAGGAGAAAGGCCACCAGGCCGGCCACCAGGCCGCGACCAGACACAAACAGTGCCCCTTGCAAGCTCCACAGGAGGCAAAACAAGTACGTGGTAAGCGCAATGCGATCGAGGATCGTGGGTGGATTCTCTCCAAACCTGAACATTAATACAAGCGTGGCCACACAAAAGGCTACCAACTCCGCTGCTTGTATACGAGGGAATGAGTCGTAAGGAGAATATATATTTCGCCCTGTGATCAACACGAGCACACTCTTCAACGAGCCTAGCAGGATGTAACCCCCGAGGATCCGCCACCAAACACCAGCGGAAAGGAGCAG
>WNGH01000764.1_pt1 | contig 45445 bp, 38 predicted proteins | sample 5400631 | NCBI WGS metagenome assembly WNGH01 (sample SAMN13153373, study PRJNA577476) | soil metagenome | isolation source: 115 cm soil or saprolite under Garry oak tree replicate 1 | place: USA:California | collected 2016-06-15 | reverse complement strand
TCTTTCTTCATCCGCCAGTAGTTCTCAAAAGCTTGTCCCAAATTGGCAAACTCTTGTTCAGGAGCGCATTTCGTCACCTCAGAACACCAGGGGAATTGCTCATGCTTAATTCGGTTGTACTCTGCTTTCAGTTCGCGCATCTTGACTCGTTTTCCCTCAGCACGAGCTTGTTTCCAGCGAGCCAGTGCCCAGTTATAGGCGTGGCGAGCAACACCGCAAGCCTTGCGAAAGTACGCCTCTTGTTCTTTTGTGGGATTGAGTCTGATCACGTGGGAGCGATTCATGTTATTCCTCTAGCTTTTCCTGTCTTTTCTGAAGACGAGCCAACTCCTGTCGGGCAAGCCGATCAATCGTCTCCACCATGCTTTCATGGGATAAGACCGAGACCAATTTCAGGGTATCGCGTGTGGTTTTCCGTACACGCAAGACGGTATATTTTTCCGCTTCCATGCATACATTGTATATCTTTGTATGCATTCTGTCAAGTGATCAAAACGTAGTCGCAACACATACATTTGAGGAGGTTTCACTCCATTTTTCACCACTGTTTCCTTCCTCCTGAGCTACACGGCCCGTACTTTTATTTTGCGTTGAGCAGGTGAAGTGGGCCCCATAAGAGGCCCATCACGAAGATAGTATGCATATTTACCAGGTATTTAATACAACTCCTCCCCTCGAATACTGGTACTGAGTGTTGCTAACAAACTGAAGGTACTGGTATCAACAGGTCTTAAGCTGGGTGACGAGGCTATGTTGTCACGCACAAAGCCTTGAGAGCGGTTATCAACAACCTGATACTGCTTGCCAAAGGAGAAAACGAATTGCTCCATCTGGCCTGTCCGCCGGTCCAAAACCAGGATATCATCACCAGTCAGGCAATCATTGGAAGCCAAGCAACGTGAACGATCCAGGAAGGCTCCAATAAGAACTTGCCAGTGATTATCCCAACTGGTTACAGTGACCTGATGAGCGATGTCCAGAGTCGTTTCAAAGGAGTAGAAGGTACTCCTTATGGCCTGGGGATCGTAGAGCATAACACTGAGCGTTGCAGCACCAAAGTGACCAGTATAGAGAACCTGGTTGATGCCGAAGCCAGAAATCATCTTCGTATCTGCCAACGATAGGTTCGGTCTGAAGATGAGGAATTCTGCATCACCGGTACTGGGATCGTAGAGTAGAGCCTGAGCACGTCCCGTTCCCATAAAATCACCACTATGAACTTCCCAGTTGGCACTAACGTTGTGAATGGCTTGATAATGCACAACACGCAATTTGCTATCGAAGCTCAACATGCGCATCTCACCCAACATGCGATCATAAAGCAAAAGAGCGTCCTGATTGGAACTCACAAAACGACCAACATAGATTTCCCAGGCATTATCCATCAGGGTATACTGCTGGAATTGAGCAATGTTAAAGTTGTGATCGAAGCTGAGCGCAATCACGTTGGAAACCAGCACAGGCGGAGTAGCACCACTGAGTGTAGAGCTGAGATCGTTGTCCACAGGTAAGCTATCTGTGCTTGAAGTACTCATATTGACCAGTGGCACCACTCCCTGCTGATTTGTGGTTGATCCGAAAGTAGGAACAGGAGTACCACAAAGTCTCAAGGGCCTTTTCGGGCACGGTGTCGGGCTGGGACACAGCTTTAGCCACGACACAGCACTTCCTGTTGGCTCAGGTGTAGGTGTACCACATATAGGGGGTGTCGGACTCGGACTCGGCTTAGGTGTTGGGCTCGGCTTAGGTGTTGGGCTCGGCGTTGGGCTTGGTTTAGGTGTCGGAGTCGGCTTGGGTGTCGGGCTTGGCGTTGGACTCGGCTTGGGCGTCGGACTTGGTTTGGGTGTCGGGCTTGGTTTAGGTGTCGGGCTTGGTTTGGGTGTCGGCGTGGCCGTAGGCTGCGTTGATGGTGTACTGGTAGGTACAGGTGTGTTCTCTGAGGTCGGTGTTGAGCTGGTGCCTGTATCACCCACAACCGGTACAGCATTAACTACACGATTATACATGAAGACATCGCTACGGTGTCCATCAAGGCTACCAACGTAGGGTTCCCAGCCAGGTCCCCAACCGGCAAAGATCATATGTTTTTGGATGGTAAGTTCCGGCGTCAAAAGTAGCAGTTGTAATTTGCCGGAGACGCGATCATAGAGCAGTATTTCGGAACGACCTGCACCAGTGAAATCACCAATATGAACATCCAAAGCCGATCCCCAGCCATTGGCAGAGGTAGTTTTATCAGAGAGGGAGACCAACTCAGGAGATGTGCTTTCGCCCTCTTCCGCGATTATCTCATTTATCACAAAATGAGGAAGGTGCATGTGTTCCAGACGCAAGAGTTCACTGGCGAAGCTGAGAACTTTCAAGGTTCCCTGGACACGGTTATAGAGCAGAAGATCGCTCAGGCCAAGACCCGCAAAATCAGCATTATATTCCTGGTCAGTCGATGTCGGCGGCAGGCCAAGCGCAAGTTGGGTACTGGAACCCGGACCCGGTAGAGGGCCACCACCACTACCAATACCACTACCATCCTTAAGCAACTGACTATTGGCACGTGTGACACCAGAGAGGTCATTGCTCCCAATCCCTGGTAAACGTATAAACAGATTGGGATTTATCAGCCTGGGAAAATACATAAAACGCAGTTTGCTATCTTGAAAACGCGCCTGATTGATAAGTGAAACAGGATAGTCAATACCCACATGTATAGGTGTTGGGTCACCATAGTTTTGATAGGTAACATTGAAGAGACTGCCATCCGAGTTGACAGCGGTGACAAAGGCCACATGACCAGTAGTGGTAAAGGACCAGACGCCATCAGCAACCGGGAAGATAGCTATTGCTCCAACACGCGGTGTGGTACCCAATGGCAGGCCATCTCGTTTGGCATCGGCGATCCAATCGGCAGCGTTACCCCAGTTACGCGGCAGATCATAGCCTAGCAGATGCCACTGCTCCCAGGCCCACCAGACACAGTTTCCTCCTCGAGGAAATGGGCCCGGACACAAAACAAAAGGATTACCATCAGCCGAGAATGACGCTTCACGACAGGTACTATCAACACTCGATGCAGTGTGATTGAGTGCTGTAATTTGGGCATATGCTGGTGGTAAAAATAAAGGGCCTATTTCGACAGAGATTAAGACGATTAGAAATATTACACCGATCAGTTTGGCGGCAATGCGCCTATCTATGCGACGAAATAGATACCTTCTCTCATGTATGGCATTCCAGAAGGTTAAAGGAGGCATTGAAATACTCTCCCCCTAGACAAATTTATTAATGGGTAATAATATGTACCATGCCCAGCCAGAGTATAACACTGCCTACAAACACATGCAAGCTGTAGCACAAGGCTGGGTGCGGTTCATTTTTTTACGTGAAAGCAGACGTCTGGTAGGAGCGGCATTTATGACGCCAGTCTACTACTTGGTAGACTGGCGTCATAAATGCCGCTCCTACCATGAATATTGAGTTCCTGCAAAAATTTGAACCTCACCCCACAAGGTTCTCAGGTACTTTGTTTTAGTATATACTTCTGACAAAAACTCTCGCCAAGCCAAAGAGTTCATGGTACGGGCAGCCGTCGTATAGTAGTGGCTGGGCTCGCGCAGCTACCCCAGCCATGCAAAAAAATGCTTGACAATGAGCGAAGGCAGTGCTATTATTATCCATGTTCAAAGCAAGGGCGATTAGCTCAGTTGGTTAGAGCGCTACGTTGACATCGTAGAGGTCACAGATTCGAGTTCTGTATCGCCCATTCAGGTGGCTTCTAGCGAAGCCACCTTTTTAGTATGAGAGAAAAGTGAAAGGTATTCGCAGGCGATGGCACGTCATCGCCTGCGAATACCTTTCACTTTTCTCTCATACCTTTTATTTCTTCACCACAGCCACCCCAAAACCCTCATCGCGGGTGCGGTGAATACCGGCGGCTTCCTTAATACCGCCTTCAGGGTAGACCAATTTTGCCTCACGCTCAGGCAATAGGCTGGCAACTTCTTTGAGGACGGCGTCAAGGAACTGATCTTCAGGAACCGTTTTGAGCACTTCACCTTTGCGGAAGATAACGCCACGGCCTTTACCACCGGCCAAACCAACATCGGCATCGCGGGACTCACCGGGACCGTTGACAACGCAGCCCATGACGGCAACATGAATAGGCGTCTGCACTTTCGCCAGTCGCTTCTCGACCTCGTTGGCAACACCAATAACATCGATCTCGACGCGGCCACAGGATGGACAGGAGACAAAGGTGACACCTCGATTACGCAGGTCGAGTGAGCGCAGAATTTCGTAGGCTACAGGAATCTCTTCCTCTGGCTCAGCACTCAGGCTGACACGCATAGTATCACCAATGCCATCGGCGAGAAGCATACCCAGACCGACGGAGGATTTGACCGCTCCGGTGACGAGCGTACCCGCCTCGGTAATGCCAAGATGGAGCGGATAGTCTGAACGCTCAGAGAATTTACGGTAGGCGGCTACGGCAGTGAGCGGTGTAGAAGACTTGAGCGAGACTTTCACCTCGTGGAAGTCTAGATCTTCGCACCAGCTAATATATTCCAGGGCCTTCGTGACCATGCGTTCGGAGAGCCGCTCACGTTCCTGACGGCGAGCTTCCGCCGGATCAGTGCGCTCAAAAACACCATCGTCGCGCAGGCGCACTTGAATACGCTGCATCTGCCCCCGCTGGTCAAGGGCATCAATAGAGCCAGAGTTCACACCGATACGCATGGCGATGCCACGCTCTTTACAGGCAGCCACGATCTGCTCCAGCGATTTGCGTCCATTGATGAGATTACCAGGGTTGATACGTACACAGTCAACACCCTGACGAATAGCCTCCAAGGCTAAAGTATGCTTGTAGTGAATATCGGCAACCAGAGGAATGTGAATGCGCTTTTTAATCTCGCCGATAGCCAGGGCATCTTCTTGCTCTGGTACGGCTACACGTACTATTTCACAGCCCACCTCTTCCAGACGATGAATCTGGGCCACCGTGCTTTCAACGTCACGGGTATACGTGGTGGTCATAGACTGAACGGCAATGGGTGCATCGCCGCCTATAGCTACATTGCCGACATGAATCTGTCGGGTTTTCCTTCGCATAATATGTATTACTCCATATGAACAATGGCAAGGGTCGTCCCTACATTTCTACGGTATCAGCCCTCTTACATCAAAGAAGGTGATAACGACCATGAGGGTCAGCAGAATTGCTATACCAACGAAATTGATGATACCTTCGACCTCTGGCTTGAGACGTTTGCCGCCACGTAGCACTTCGAGAAGCACCAGCACGACGCGCCCTCCATCCAGGGCAGGGAAGGGGAGAATGTTAATGATAGCTAAGTTGAGACTCAGTACGGCAGTCAGGCTGAGCAGAGGCCACCAGCCTTCAGTGGGAACAGTCTGAGCCACATCGCCGGTGATGCGTACAATACCAACCGGGCCGGTGAGTTGGAAAGGCAAGGCACCGGTTATCATCTGCCCGATCGCTTGCAGGAAGGAGCCGGTTATCTCAAAGGTGTACTGCACGCCACGAATAGGAGCTTGCCAGAGAGGGATACTATTAAAGGTGACCTTGCCACTGGCCTGAATGCCCATCGATCCCTGACCTGCAGGTGGATGCTCACGTGCGTTGACAGTAGTGGTAATCGGACTAACTGAGCCTGGGCGTGAAATCTGTACCGTTATTGGAACAGTGGCATGTTGATTCTTGTCAGCTTGAATTTTGTTACTCACAATGGTAACCAGATCGGAGAAAAATTTGACCGGATGGTTATCGGCAGCAACGATGGTATCACCTGCACGAATACCCGCTGTAGCGGCAGGAGAGCCAGGAATAACTTTACCGATCTGGGGAAGTAGTTGTGGTTCGCCAAAGCCAAAAGCAATAGTAAAAAGTACCATTGCCAGAATAACATTCATGGTGACACCGGCAACTAGCACGATCAAGCGTTTGCCCGCTGGTTTGGCAGCAAAGCTTTGGGGATCATACGTACCATTTTCATCGTTCACATCGCCATTCTCACCCGGCATACGCACAAAGCCACCGATAGGAATGAAGTTGAGCGAGTAGATGGTGTGGTTGGAGGCCGTGTCGGGGTTGCTCACGCCGCCACTGGTACCACTAAAGGGCGTTTGTTTTTGTGAGCTATAGGTATCTTCTTCATTCTGTCTGCCACCTAACCAGATGACTTCCCAGCCCCCGCTATCGCGCTTGCGCACACCAACGATGCGCGGTGGAAAGCCCAGACCAAATTCTTCTACACGAATACCGGCCCATTTGGCCGTAATAAAGTGACCAAATTCATGCACGAGCACGAGTAAGCCAAACACTGGAATGGCAGTCAACCATGTCCAATTACCCATATCTATCATTCCTTTTAATCTGTTATATCCTTTATGGGATGTTTGGAGAAGGTTGAGAAATGTCTCCTCCTCCCCGTTTAGAGGCGATCGCCTCTAAGAACCCTGTTTGTTGATACACTTCTTGTACGGTGCGGCGTGCCCAGGTACAGGCATCTAGAATGGTTGCCATATCGGGCTGGGCAACAGATTGATGTCGTGCCAGCACAGTTTCTATCAATTTCGCGATATCGACTAATCTTATTTTACCATTTAAGAACAGTGCAACAGCCTCCTCATCTGCTCCTACCAACACACAAGGATAGGTACCCCCGCTTTTGGCAGCCTCTAAGGCGAGACGGAAACAGGGGAAACGCGCTATATCGAGGGTTTCAAAATTGAGGCGAGCCACGTCCGACCAGTTCAGTTCGCGCACTAATCCGCTATCTGCTGTTGGCAAGCGTTGCGGGTAACTGATAGCATCGAGAATGGGCAGATGCATGCTGGGCAGGCTAGCTTGCATTTTCAAGGAGCCATCTACAAACTCGACCATCGAGTGGATGATGCTTTCAGGATGAATAACGACATCGATACGCTCATATGGCATATCAAAGAGCCAATGAGCTTCAAGGACCTCCAGCCCTTTATTCATGAGTGTGGCTGAATCAATGGTGATCTTTGGCCCCATACGCCACGTAGGATGGGCGAGAGCCTGCTCTACCGTCACTGAGCGAAGCTCCTCAAGGCTGGCACGGCGGAAGGGGCCACCGGAGGCAGTAAGAAGCAAACGTCTAACCTCTGATGTTCGTTCTCCTCGCAAGCACTGCCAGATGGCACTGTGTTCGCTATCTACAGGTAGAATGGCCACACCAGCACGCTGCGCGGCCTGCATGGCTAAGTGACCGGCCATGACCAATGTCTCTTTATTAGCAAGAGCAATAGTTTTCCCTGCCTGAATGGCGGCCAGAGTTGGTTCTAAGCCCATAAGGCCAGAGGTAGCGGCAACAACAATATCTACCTCTGGATGGGTAGCCGCCTCTAGAAGCCCCTGTTCTCCCAACACGACACGAGGAAAGGTAGCTTTTGCCGCTGCTGCTACCTCTGGTGTATCCGCGAAGCAGGCGACCAGAGATGGTTGAAATTCTTGGGCCTGCTGGGCAAGTAAAGTTACATTGCTGCGTGCAGCCAGCGTAACTATACGAAAATGTTCAGGGAAACAGCGCACAACATCGAGCGTTTGTTGGCCTATAGAGCCAGTACTCCCAAGCAGAGCAATACGTTTTGGAAAATTGGTCATGGTCAATCACTTATATAAAGGCTTATTATTTATCCCTATAGCGTTACGAATGGACGAAGCACATCTTCGTCGTCTTATTCTCCTATCAGATTATACCATGCACATGATATGCGAGATTTCATCTTCCTACGAATTGGGTGAATAGATAGACGACAATCACAGCAAAGATCAGGCTATCTATACGGTCGAGCATCCCGCCATGTCCAGGCATAAAGTTGCCACTGTCCTTGACATGCGTTTGTCGTTTGAGCAGCGACTCGGCCAGATCACCCAGGACGGCGGCCAGACCAACAAGAACACCCAACAGGATAGCCAGATACCAGGGAACACCCAGAGGCTTGACAGTGAGCACGAGGGCTGCCATAATCGAAAGGATTAAACCACCCGCTACCCCTTCCCAGGTTTTGGCGGGGCTTACGTGTGGCGCAAGTTTGTGGCGTCCAAAGTAGCGTCCAGCAAAAAAGGCTGCGCCGTCAAAGCCCCATACTCCCAGGAGCACCACGAGCGACCACCATATACCACGTGGTAACAGCCACCAGGGGCCTGTGCTAAACGGCCACGGAGACTCATACCCACGCAAGAGTAAAAAAGAACTCATGCCCCAGCCGACATAAACGGCGATAGCCAGGGTGAGTGCCCAATCGAGCATAGCTCCATCGAGATTTTTGCGAAAGAAGAGCCATGGCAACGAGATGAGTAGAGAAGCACTCAAGCCAATTTCTAGCAAGAGCAACTGCCGCTGTGACGGGAGCATAGCCGCGATCAAGAACAAAAGGCATAATCCTACGGTAATGAGCATGATAGGCCGATAACCTGCGTGGAGCAGCATAGTGTACAGTTCGTAGATGCTGAGGAACACCACAAAAGCCAAGCCAAGAAATGACCACCATCCCCCCAGGTACGTGAAGACAAGGACAATGGGCATAGCCACAACAGCAGTCAACCACCGCAGGCGAACCGGCTGTTTCGGCTTGTTGGCTTGTGGTGGCATCTCTGGTTGTAGATTGTGTTCAGTTGCGCGTTGCACGCGAGCTATTCTCCCTGCGCGGTAGTGGTTGAGGGAACAGGGAGACGCCCAAAACGTCGTTGTCGCTGATAGTAGCTACGTAATGCTGCACGAAGAGCCTCGCGCCCGAAATCAGGCCAGAGGGTCGGCGTTGCATAATATTCACTATAGGCTGATTGCCACAACAGAAAATTGCTGACACGCATTTCACCAGCCGTGCGAATAACCATATCTGGGTCTGGCAAATCACGAGTGTACAGATAAGAACTGATCAATTCCTCGGTTATGGCTTCAGGATTTCTTCCATCTGCGATGATCTGACGCACAGCATCTACCAATTCGGCTCGCCCACCATAATTAAAACACACATTCAAGCCAATGCGCGTATTATTGTGTGTCAAGTCAATAGAATCGCGCACGGCTTGTTGGATATCAGGCGAAAGGTCTTGCAAACGGCCAAGATGACGCAGACGCACTCCATCACGGTGTAGTTTCTCTAAATCCGAGCGAATGGTTTCCCAGAAAAGGCGCATGAGGCCATCCACTTCCGCACGGGGCCGCCCCCAATTCTCGGTTGAAAAGGCATACACACTGAGCATTCCAATATTTTCATCGCTCGCACATTCCACCACACGACGTAGGGCAGAGACACCCGCCTTGTGCCCGGCGAGGCGTGGCAGGTGGCGTTGAGTCGCCCAGCGTCCATTGCCATCCATAATGATGGCAAGGTGGCGTATGGGACGTGTTGCTTGCTCAGAGGCGATAGATTCCGTCTGCACATGCCCTTTTCCTTGCGAGGAAAAAAGGTTTTGTATCTTGGACAAGGTTTAGACCTCCAGAATTTCGTGTTCCTTGGTTTTACCGACTTTGTCCATCTCATCGATGTACTTGTCAGTGAGCTTTTGTAGGCGATCCTTGCTACGTTTCAGCTCATCCTCGGAGATTTCTTTCTTCTTTTCACGATCTTGTAGCTTATCCTGGGTGTCGCGACGAATGTTGCGCACTGCAACTTTGTGTTCATCCAACTTCTTATGGAGTACCTTGACCATATCTCGTCGTCGCTCCTCATTGAGAGGAGGAATATTGAGACGGATCACCTGTCCATCGTTGTTTGGGTTGATACCCAGGTCAGACTTCTGAATAGCTTTTTCAATATCAGCGAGCAGCCTGCGCTCATAGGGCTGAATGACGATGAGACGCGCCTCAGGAACGCTGATCTGCGATACTTGATTAATCGGAGTCGGTGCTCCGTAATAGTCAACCTGAATGCGCTCCACCAGAGCAGAACTGGCTCGTCCGGTACGAATGGCCGCAAGGTCCTGGCGCAGAGCCTCAACGGCTTTTTTCATACGTCGCTCCGCATCGTCGAAAATATCTGCTGTCATAGCAATGCTCCCTTAGTAACAGAACTCTTCAAAAAGCGGTGGAATACACACGCTTAACCCATAGGCGGTCACAAAGACACTCGCCCGTAAGGGGTATCCCACCTCATCTCTGAGAAGCTTTACTGAACATCCCATTGAGGCTCTTCCATATCATGGACCAGTGTACCGTACTTTTCCCCTCGCGCAATGGCTTCCAACGCGCCCGATTGATTGAGGTCGAAGACGACAATCGGCAGGTGGTTGTCTTTACAGAGGGAGAGTGCGGTGCTATCCATGACCTTCAAGCCCATATTCAGTGCTCGCATGTAGCTCAATTCCTCGAACTTACGAGCATTGGGGTTACGCATGGGATCATCGTTATAGACACCATCCACTTTCGTTGCTTTGAGCAAAATCTGGGCGTTGAGTTCGACAGCGCGTAGAGCAGCAGCGGTATCGGTGGTAAAAAAGGGATTACCACTACCCGCAGCCAGAATAACAACGCGGCCTTTCTCCAGGTGACGCTCGGCTCGACGGCGAATGAACGGCTCAGCAACCGGAGGCATTTCAATAGCCGTCTGTACGCGAGTGACCATACCCAATTTTTCCATGGCATCTTGCATTGCCAGTGAGTTCATGACGGTGGCAAGCATACCGACATAGTCGGCGGTAGCACGGTCCATACCACTGGCAGCTGCATCAGCACCACGCCAGATATTACCGCCACCGATCACCATAGCTATCTGCACACCTAAGCCATGCACACGTTTGACTTCGGTAGCAATACGATGCACAGTTTTTGCATCAATACCATAGCCTTGATGTGGACAGAGAGCCTCGCCACTGAGTTTGAGCAAGATACGCTGATACGCCAGGGATGAAGCCTTTTGAGACATGTTTTTTTGTACTCCCATGCGAGATTGTGTCCCTATTTGCCGAGTTCAAAGCGGCTGAAACGCCGGATAACGATGTTCTCACCGGTTTCGGCAATCACCCTACGTACCATATCACCAATGACAACTGACTCATCTTTGACCCAGGGCTGCAACATCAAGACCTGTTCACTGAGGCTCTTTTTCACTTTGTTGGTAATGACGTCTTCACGCTTGTTAGCGGGAACACGCTCCATTGACGGGTCTTCTGCAACAGTATTACGCAACTGCTCGGTGACTTCGGCTGGCACATCCTCAAGGTTGATATATTTGGGAGCGGGATGTGCGCCAGCTATCTGGAGCGTGAGTTCGCTGGCAAGTTTGCGGAAACTCTCACTGTGTGCCACAAAATCGGTGCTACAATTGAGTTCTAACAGGACACCGACACTATGGTTGTGGTGAATATAGGAAAAGATGCCGCCCTGAGCTGTCTCACGACCAGCCACCATCATCTTCTCGGCTTTTTTGTCGCGTTTCGCATCGAGAATTTTGATGGCCTCTTCCCAGCTACCGGCATCGGTCAGAGCGTTTTTACAATCATTGAACGTTGCGCCTGTTTCCTCACGCAACTTTTTGACATCGACCGCAGTGTAGTTCATAACGTTTCATTTCTCCTCAGTGTTACTGTTGTATTCTACTCAGATAAAAGGCAGAAGTACAGGTACCTCTGTCCACTTCTTGGGCATCCGAGTGCTTGACAAAAAGATGGGTACAGGTGTATGGTTTACTGTTGCCGTTGGTATAGTGGTGAGGACAGCCAAAACAGCAGCCCCTACAGCATGAAGCGGGAGGCAGAAAGGCCAATGTGAAGCACTGTTCTGTTGCGCTTCAGCAGGCTCCCTCTTAGCCTCCCGCCATGTATAGTCTCGTTTAGTGTGCCTCTTCAGCAACGAGTTCTGGCTCAGCAGGGGTCTCAACAGCCATCTCCTCACCAACGGGTAGGGCCGGAGGAGCGGCAGCAAGTTCTGCTTCGCCGACTTCAGGTAATACGCCAGCTAGTTCACCTTCGACGCCTGGCGCTTCGCTATCTTTCTGATGAGCCTCGAGTTCGCGACGTCCTTCAATGACGGCATCTGCCAATTTGGCACAGAGCAAACGGACGGCGCGGATAGCGTCATCATTGGCAGGGATGGGGTAATCCATCTCGTCGGGGTCGCAGTTGGTATCAGCCAGGGCAATGATGGGAATTTCGAGACGACGAGCTTCTAGAACAGCTGTGCGCTCTTTGCGCGTATCGACGATGAAGAGTGCATTGGGTAGGCGACGCATATCTTTGATACCACCAAGAATACGTTCCAGGCGTACCATGTCGTCCTGTAGTCCCTGGACTTCTTTCTTCGGCAATCGCTCAAAATCACCTCGCTCTTTACGAACTTCAAGCTCACGCAAATAACGAATGCGTGATTGGATGGTCTGGAAGTTGGTGAGCATTCCGCCAAGCCAGCGTTGATTGACGTAGTACATACCACAGCGTTTGGCTTCTTCAGCTACCGCCTCCTGAGCTTGCTTCTTGGTACCGACAAAGAGAATAGTGCCACCATCGGCGGCAAGTCGCTCAACGAACTTGTAGGCATCATTGAGGCGTGTGACCGTCTGTTGCAGGTCAATAATATGGATGCCATTGCGATCCATAAAGATGAATGGCTGCATTTTGGGATTCCAGCGACGGGTCTGGTGCCCGAAGTGTACGCCAGCCTCCAGCAGCTGTTTCATAGAGATAACGTTTGCCAAAAGGTCCTCCCTTGATTATCCTCCGCTCCCTTCGTACCAGCAGAAAGGTCCCCAAGGCATAAACCCTACCGCAATTCTTGAAGGGGTACCAGGGTTTCCACTAGTCAGAGAGCGTGCGTACTTAAAGTATGATCACAATAATCACACGTAGGCGGGATATAGCTTCCCGCTAAGGTGAAATTATAGCACATTAGCGGGTAATAGGCAAGAAATCGTGAGCCTTTGCAACTGGTACCAGTGACGCACGATCTCTTGCCTATTGACCGGATTATTTACCGACCTCTTCTCATTGAGCCAAAAATCGAGTATACTTTTATGTAGGGAATGGAAGTGGTCGGAGGAAAAGGATGCATAAACGAATACGTTACCGGCGTATACATCTCTATCCTTATGATCTCACCAGCACACATCTGTGGAGCCTACCACTAGCCAGCCCCAACCCAACACCTCTCGCTCCCACTCTTTACCAACACAAGTATAGACTCCCTCATCATAAGATTGTGCTTATTGCCCTGAAACCCTTGCCCAAAGTACTATCACCCCCCGCTTCTTGAAATCAGGAGTATAGTGTACAGTGGATAGACATTTATACTGATCAACTGATCTCATTTTGGTGAATAGAAGTAGAAAGGGGTAGAGAAAAGTGGTAAGCGTTATGATAGCGGATGATCATCCACTCATCCGACGGGTCGTGCGTCAGGTAGTTGAGCAAGAAAACGATCTAGAGGTAATCGCAGAAGCATGTAATGGGCACCAGGCGGAGACGCTGGCAGCGCAGACACAACCGGACGTGGTACTGATGGATCTAGATATGCCGGAATGTGATGGCTTTGAGGCCACAGAACGTGTCCTCGCTTGCTCGCCGCATTCTCGCGTGGTCATCTTCACCGGCTCACAGCAGGAACAGCACGCTTTACATGCTATTCAATGTGGGGCCATCGGGTATATTACGAAAGATGTCGAGCCAGAGGCTCTGGTTAACGCCATTCGCAGCGCAGCACGAGATGAGTTCTGTATGCCACGTGCGCTGGCACAGCAAGTGCTGGCACATATGCGTACGCTTGGGCAGTACAACATGGAGGTCGCACAGCAACGCACGGTAGGCAGACAACCCTCTGCAACGGAAGTATCCATAGCAACTGTGCATAAGATTCCCCAGCGTCCCACCAGAGAATCACTTGGCAACCAGGGCAAGATACGCCCTCTGACGGATCGGGAGAGTGAAATCCTGGAACTGATGCGGCTGGGGCGTAAAAATCGTGAGATTGCACGGGAGCTATCGATTGCCGAATCGACGGTACATAAGCATATTCAAAATATCTTTGAGAAGCTACATGCTCGCAATCGAACAGAGGCAATTTATTTGACAGCAGAGGCAGTTTTGTAGTGACATCTCCCAAAAAACGGAGCCAGGTATCGAAGCATGCTTCGATACCTGGCTCCGTTTTTTGGAATAGTGCTTATTGTAACAATTCTGGATAGAAAATATGGTAAAATAGATAGACTTATGTAGTCCCAACCCCCCTTATCACTAGAAACATGAACAAACCGGTGATTATTGAGGCACAACAGGTCAAGAAAATTTATCGTAACGGGCAATTGCGTGTCGAAGCCCTAAAGGATATCAATATGGCGGTAGAGGCGGGAGAGATGGTGGCAATTATGGGACCCAGTGGCTGTGGCAAGACGACGCTGCTGAACTGCTTGTCCGGTTTAGATACGATTGATGAGGGCAACATTTTTATTCAGGGCGATAATCTGCGCGATTTGAGTGATAGGGAACGGACAGCCTATCGCGCCCGGCATATGGGGTTTATCTTCCAGGACTTCAATCTGCTACCGGTCCTCTCGGCAGTAGAAAATGTAGAGTTGCCACTCCTTGTGTCCAAAGTACCGCATAAAAAGGCACGGCAACGGGCTTTAGAAACGTTAGAGCGGGTAGGATTGGCAGACCGCGCACGACATCGACCAGCAGAGCTTTCTGGTGGGCAGAGGCAGCGTGTGACTATTGCGCGTGCGCTGACCAACGATCCGGCCATTGTGTGGGCTGATGAGCCAACGGGCAACCTGGATAGCGAGACGGCTCAGGACATTTTGGAGTTGCTCTACCGCCTCAATCGTGAGCACGGGCAGACACTGGTAGTAGTAACGCATGATCGCGAGGTTGGCAAGGTGGCGAATCGTGTGATTACCATGCGCGATGGGCAGATTGTATAGAAGAGCTTCCTTTTCTCAAAAACATACGATCCCCCCCGTAGATGTTCCGCATTTTGAAGGGCGCAGGAGTGGTAGCTAATAGCCAAGCACGTGAGTTCCGGTCCTCATAGAAAAACCAGGGGTCTGATAAAATATAACCTTCCTGGCTTGTCCATTCAGGGAATGGTAAGCCCTCCTGCCAGCAGAGCCATTCCACCATCGCCGCACAGAAAGAAGCCCAACGTTGAGTTTCAGTTGTAGGAGCAGAAGCGATAGGTTTTGCTACCAATTCCCGCCGGTACTTGACTGAATAGAGCCACCAATCATTTAAAAAGTTGCCAATGGCTACCCATGGCGTTTGATCATTACAAATGGAATCGAAGGTTTCAGAGACCGTATGATACCGATATGTAGATATGGCCATAATTGTTTCCTTTATGCGCTACAATTTGAAACACCGTCCAATTCCACGGAGAACTTCAGTCGTTATATGTTCCTCAGGTACATATTGTACCACGAGAGCAAGGACCTCTTTTCGAGTTGCAATGCCGAGTATCTTGGCTAAGGCAATGATATCTACATCATCTTTAGGCCGACTTGCCATAACTTTGGTAACGAACAAATAATCCAGGGATGCGGTATACACATTCAAGCCAGGGAACTTCTTCCATAGTTTCGTAGACGGCTGTTTCTTGAAAAAGTAGGTAGAGCCTGCTGCTGCATCGTTTAGCCAGCCGTCAAGGAGACCTTCACGCCCAGCAACGATGGCAGCAGCTTTGAAAATAGCCATAAAGTCTGGCAAGAAGTAGGTATCAATATCTTGTGTGCTGTCCCGATTGCCAACCTCAATTAACATGACAGCTCCACCAAGTAGAATGATGTCGAAGGTGAGTCCTTGCTGATGCAGCTCCTGCCCAAGCATCCGCAGGTACTTCTCAATATCGTCTTTATTCATTTGTGTAGTCCTACAATCAGTTTTTTGACTCTGACGCAAAGGATTGCTCGACGAGCACGTGCATCTCTGGCGTTAATAACTGCTCTGGAATGTATCGTGTTATGACAGCAAGCATCTCTTGAGCATTTGAGATATGTAACTTCTCAGCCAGTATTTTAACATCTTCAGTATCTTGTGGGTAGCTAGTAGCAACCTTCATAGCTAGCATGTAATCTACCGGTGCCAGATAGATACGTAGGCCAAGATATTCTAGCCATTTTTGATGGGATAGGGAAGAAGAGAAGATCGCTTTGAGAGCAGCATCGAGCCAGTTTTCCGCTAAGCCTTCGCGGGTGCCAATATAGGTTATCGCTTGTCCAATGATAGTTTCATGGCCCCCAAAGTAGTCATGAATACCTTCGTGTCTTTCAAAAGTGGGATTTTCGCCTCGCAGATAGGCCATATAGGCGTCACGATCAGATTCTTCTGGCTTTTTGATGTCGAGAAGCATTATTATGTCGTCGGCGATGAGAATTTCGCCTGTGATCTGCTTTTTCTGTAACTCCTGCCCAAGCATTTGCAGGTATTTTTTGGCGTCCTGGATGTCCATGTTCTCATCTATTTACATCTTGGTCAGGCTAGCAGGTGGATACAGGGAGGGCTAGCCCTCCCTGTATCCACCTGCTAGCCTGACCATTCCATCACCTAATGTGCCAACTCATACCCCTTCGACTCTGAACGGACCATCTCTCGTATCACATCTTTAATATGAGACGATGAAATGCCATAGAGTTCTTTGAGGATGGAAGGAGCACCGTGTTCGATGGGTTTGTCGGGGCAGCCGATGAGGCGCACATCAACGTTGCGAATGCCCCGACTCTCCAACAATTCGAGGACAGCACCGCCGAAACCTCCGGCGATGACGTGGTCTTCGATGGTGACCAGCCGACGTGTGCCTTTAGCCAGACGAAGAATCATCTCTTCATCAAGTGGCTTGGCCCAACGAGCATTAACTACCGCGACAGAGATACCTTCATCGGCCAGCTCTTTAGCGGCCAACTCTGCTTGCGCGACTGTGGAACCATAGGCCAGAATGGCACAGTCTTGTTGCTCTGCCATTTCAAGAGTTGCCGGTCTGAGTAGTTCGGCTTTGCCAATCTCCAGCTTATGCAGTTCGGGATCAAGTGGGACACCGACGCCTTTGCCGCGTGGGTAGCGCAGGCTGACCGGTCCATCCATATAGATGGCCGTGTAGAGCATATGGCGCAGCTCGTTCTCATCCTTGGGAGCCATGACCTTCATGTTGGGAACTATGCGCATGAAAGCGATATCGAAGACACCGTGCTGAGTGGGGCCATCCTCACCAACGATGCCGGCCCGATCCATGGCGAAGACAACGTGCAGGTCTTGCATGCAGACATCGTGGATCACCTGATCAAAGGCACGTTGCAGAAAGGTGGAGTAGATGGCAGCCACCGGGCGCATACCTCCCACAGCCAGACCGGCGGCAAAGGTGACAGCATGTTGCTCGGCGATACCAACGTCGAAGTATCGCTCAGGGAAACGCTGGTGCATTTTCTTGAGACCGGTACCCTCTGCCATAGCAGCAGTAATGCCAACAATAGATGTATCTTTCTCAGCCAAATCTACCAGGGTGTTTGCAAAGACCTCGGTATAGGTTGGTGGATCACCAGCATTTTTCTTGATGGTGCCGGTGGTAAAATCAAAGGCACCAGGACCATGCCACTTGGTCGCATCTGCCTCGGCATGATCCCAGCCTTTACCCTTTTTGGTGACCACCTGCACCATGATCGGCCCCTCAAGCTGTTTGAGGTTCTCAAAAACGTCGATCATGAGCGGCAGATCGTGCCCATCGAAAGGGCCGAAGAATTTAATGCCCAGCTCCTCGAAGATGGTGCCACTTTTGCTGGGCAGAACGAAGTGTTTGAAACTACTCTCGGCACGCCCGGCGGCTTCACGGGCCTTGTCACCTACCACCGGCAGCTTTTCAATCGAGCCCTTTGCCATTTCGCGTAGGTGTTGATAGCTCTTTAAGGTCTGTAAATGGCGTGCTTTGCTCAGATAGTGATGGATGGCACCAACATTATCGGAGATGGATTTTTCGTTATCATTGAGAACAATGATCAAATTTTTCTTCAAGCTACCAGCGTTGTTGATCGCTTCCAGGGCCATACCACCGGTCAATGCACCGTCACCAATAATGGCTACGACTTTGAAATCTTCGCCTTTCAGATCACGAGCTGTTGCCAGACCAAGAGCGGCAGAGATGGAAGTACTGGCATGGCTAGCACCAAACACATCATAGGGGCTTTCCTCACGGCGTAGATAGCCGGAGAGGCCACCAAACTGACGAATGGTATGAAAACGGTCACTTCGACCAGTGAGCAGTTTATGGATATACGCCTGGTGACCAATATCCCACACAAGCAGGTCTCTGGGAGTATCAAAGACGTAGTGCAAGGCCATAGTCAACTCCACCACGCCCAGGTTTGGAGCCAGGTGTCCACCCTTGACCGAAACCTTTTCAATAACTTCACGCCGAAGCTCTTCTGCCAGTTGCTCCATTTGTGGGACAGTTAAGGCACGCAACTGTACCGGACTATCAATACTATCAAGAATCCTCGTCAATGGTTTCCTCCCATGCTGGCACCCTTTGCCGACAAAGAAGTTATTCTGCGACTCACGGACGCCATAAACGAAACACTATCACATAAAGACTGTCATTAGGACGCTATCATACTGCATAAAGGGTCTGAGTCCAAATAATACCCCAAAATGTATTATAGAGATGTTATCACAGCATGGCAAACGCACTACGCCGAAAATTCATGCACTTAGGGGCTTGACAGGGTATGAAGGCCCTTGAGAAGCCGCTTGAGAAGGTTAAAAGACATCTTGACAGCTAGAAACATTCTTTATTATTATGACAATGTGATACTGTGGCAATAGAGGCCACCAGATACACAGGTTTTTCAGATTAGGAAAAGAGGACGCAATGAGCAGAAAAGATAGTGAGAAAGAGGACCGCCCGCATTACTACTCGCAGTTCTGGCTAGATGTAGCTGCTGGACGTCGCGTGATTGGTGGCCCTAAACCAAATGAAGAAGAAGAGCTTGAAGCGGAAACAGAGCCGCACAAAGTAGGCGGACGTACACTCGTTGCAGCGATATCTGATGGGCACACTGAAAGCATCGCTCATCCAGAGGTTGAACCTGAATACGAGCAAGAAGAGCTTGCAGAACCGGAACCCGAATACGAAGATGTAGAAGAGGGCGATGAGATACAAAATATCGTCATGCCCGATGCGACCATTGATGAGGAAGAAATTCCTGATGTGGACATCACTCCCCTTGAGGAAGAAGAGGACTTCTTCGAAGAGGAAGAAGAAGAAGAAGAGGAAGACCTTGACTGGGGTGGGCGTGGCCGCAAAAAGCCTAAACCGGGCCGTCAGGCAAAGCTCCCCCCAAAGAAACCGAAACGTGAACGTCGTACTGGCTATTAAGACTTTACACAACAATAGGCTATCGTCTACTAGACGACAGCCCATTGTTGTGTAAAGAGACCATGATTAGGGGTAAATGCCACGAATCTGGGTCGCTTCGGCGACGCGAGAGATGGCAAGCATGTTGGCAGCAAGGCGCATGTCACAGGAGTATTGATCAGCTTTTTCAGCAACGGCGGCAAACGCACGATTCATGATCATTTCGAGCTTTTTCGTGATCTCTTCAACACCCCAGAAAAAGCTTTGAATGTCCTGCACCCACTCAAAGTAGCTGACGGTAACACCGCCAGCATTGGCAAGGATATCAGGAATGACAATAGTCCCCTTCTTGTAGAGAATCTCGTCGGCTTCAGGAGTGGTGGGACCGTTGGCGGCTTCAGCCACGATACGCGCCTGAACACGGTCAGCATTAGCAGCTGTGATGACGCCTTCAGTAGCAGCGGGAATGAGAATGTCGCAAGGAATTTCGAGAACATCCTGTACGCCTATATTCTGCGACTGCCGGAAGTTCAGGACACTGCCCTGTTCTTGCTTGTGGCGCAATACAGAAGAAGGATCAAGGCCAACTTCGTTGTAAATGCCACCACGGGTATCACTGACGGCCACAACTTTGCACCCCTCGTTATGGAAGAGACGGGCAGCGGTAGCACCGACGTTACCATAACCTTGAATGCTGACACGCGCTCCTTTGAGGGGCATGTCGATCCGTTTAGCTGCCTGACGGGTAACAAACAGCACGCCGGTAGCCGTGGCATCGTTGCGGCCCTCACTCCCACCAATGGAGAGCGGCTTACCAGTAACAACTGCGGGAGTAGAATAGCCTTCATGCATGGAATAGGTATCCATAATCCACGCCATCACCTGTGGATTGGTATTGACATCAGGAGCGGGAATATCACTACGTGGGCTAATAATGATTGATATCTCAGTGGTATAGCGGCGTGTGAGACGCTCTAGCTCGCCGGGACTCATGATCTTGGGATTACAAATCACGCCACCTTTAGCACCCCCAAAGGGAATACCGACCACAGCACATTTCCAGGTCATCCACATTGCCAGTGCCTTGACCTCATCAAGGGTGACTTCAGGGCTGTAGCGGATACCTCCTTTGGCAGGGCCACGATTGACATTGTGCTGCACGCGGTAGCCGGTAAAAGTTTTGATACGCCCGTTATCGAGGCGTACTGGAAAATTCACAGTCAGCTCCCGCTTGGGCTGCCGCAGAATCTCTCGCATATCCTCCGAGAGGTTTAGTTTGTCCGCGGCCAACTCGAACTGCTGAAGTGCCATGTGATAGGGATTTAAGGTTGTCGTCGTTGACATAGAAAGTCTCCTTACTTTTCGGAATGGGTATACAAGCAGCCATTGCTTGCCCACTCATTATATGTGTAAACGAACGTACGTCGTTCACGATAACATTTTATGCAGAGGGTGCCTCGTCCAATTTTGACTTTAAGATTTTTTGCACAATATCAGCCTTTGCTTGCCCACGCGTTTGCTTCATGACTTGGCCAACCAACCATTGCAAAGCGTTTATCTTACCATTACGGTAATCATTGGCTACTTTCTCATTTTTGGCGATCACATCCTCGATGATGCGTTCAAGCGCAGCTTGATCGCTGATAGGTGGCTTGATGCCCTTCTTAGTGACAATGGCATCGGGCATTTCGCCAGAGGCATAGGCTTCGTCCAGCACTTCTTTGGCTTGCTTGCCTGTGATACGCTCCCTGTCAAGAAGATCGAGCAAGTTTGCCAGAGCTGCCGGAGAAAGAGGACTCTCTTCTACTATTGTATCGTTGGCCTTCAAAAGGCGCACAACTTCACTGAGCAGCCAGTTGGCGGTGAGTTTCGCCCGTGCGTTCCGCTCACCCGTATATGTGATTGCCATGACTTGTTCAAAGTAGTCACCGAGAGCTTTATCTTCGGTCATCACGTTAGCGTCTTGAGCAGAGAGACCGAACTCGGTCATGTAGCGAGTGCGGCGAGCATCGGGTAGCTCCAGCAGGCTGGCATGCAACTCGTCAACCCACTGGCGGCTGATGATGAGTGGAGGCAGATCCGGCTCTGGGAAGTAGCGGTAGTCGTGTGCCTGCTCTTTGCTACGTTGCGGCACCGTAATACCTTTCGTCTCAACCCAGCCGCGTGTCTCTTGATGAATGGGGTCACCGGCACGCAGCATGGCGATCTGGCGTTGGGCCTCGTATTCCAGTGCATGCTCAACCGAACGGAAGCTGTTCATGTTTTTGATCTCCGTCTTGACGCCCAGCTTGTGTTGACCACGGGGACGCACAGAAATGTTAGCATCACAACGTAGGCTGCCCTCTTCCATACGCCCAGAGGAAACGCCCAGGTAGACCAGAATCTCACGCAGCTTTTGCATATAGAGCCGCGCCTCTTCAGGGCTACGCATATCCGGCTCACTGACAATCTCCATCAATGGTGTACCGGAGCGATTGATATCTACTAGGCTATAACCACCATGATGCAGAAGGCGAGCCGTATCCTCTTCCAGATGCACGCGAGTGATACCGATTTTACGAGTCTGTCCATTGTACTCAATCATCAGATAGCCATTCCGACTGAGCGGAATATCATATTGCGAAATTTGATAGCCCTTCATCAGATCAGGATAGGGATAATTCTTGCGGTCAAACTTGGAATACTCTGGAATAGAACAATTGAGGGCCAGAGCGGTCATAATAGTGTAGGCCACGGCTTGCTGGTTAATTACAGGCAGTACGCCGGGCATGCCCATGCAGACTGGGCAGACATGGGTGTTAGGAGCTGCATTCGCATAGTCAGTGCTGCACGAACAGAACATTTTACTTTTGGTGAGCAGTTGTGAATGAACTTCAAGGCCAATGACGACCTCGTAGTCCGTACCAACAGAGATATCTGAAGTGTTTGTTGCCATGTATCCTTCCTCTTCACGTTATCTTACTAACACGTTTTTTCTTTTCTGATGTGCCTGTCGCTAGTCTAGCCTTTTTGGGGCTATTCGTCAATGGGCATGAAACTCTCTACTCCACTACTCCACATCTAAATTGACAAACTGGCAAAATGCTGTATACTGTTGCGTAGCTAAGGAACGGCTAATCTAGCCGTTCCTCAAATATACGGACGAACAAACCACACACGCACATACATCCAGGAAGTGGCGCGTAAGAGCGGGCAGGAGAGCAAGCAGATATGTCACTGATAAACATGGCGAAACGAGAGATCAATTGTAAGATTGTCTACTACGGCATAGGGCTGTGTGGCAAGACCACCAACCTCCACTATATACACCAAGCAGTCAACCCACAGGACGTTGGTGACATGGTCTCTATTGATACAGAGACGGAGCGCACCCTTTATTTTGACCTGCTCCCCCTTGAGCTTGGCAAAGTACACGGCTTCACTATTCGCTTTCAACTCTATACGGTGCCCGGACAAGTGCTTTACCAGCAGACACGCATCTCGGTCCTCAAGGGAGCCGATTGTGTCATTTTTGTGGCAGACTCGCAGGCAAGCAAACTACAGGAGAATATTGAGAGTTGGAACGAGTTGCAGGAACAACTGCGACGTATGAATAAAGATATTGCACAGTTTCCTCTGGTCATGCAGTGGAATAAGCGCGATCTGCAGGAGATATTACCGGTATCGGTGATGGAGCAATATCTCAACCCCCATCGAGTGCCAAGCTATGAGGCCGTGGCTGTGACAGGTCAGGGGGTCATCGAATGCCTGCGTACAGGCATCAATTCCACCTTGCACCGCCTGGAACGTATTTAATACCCTCTAAAAAGGTGACAATTTCATACATTTGTATCTTTGATGTATACTGACGAGGGTACAGGTATGAAATGTGTAGTTCGGTGAGCAATCTCCAGTCTGCTGCCACCACTGTCCTATATGTTGCCTGACCACGTCCATTTCCAGGATAGGTAACTCTTCCCAATCCGTTTACATCAGAAAAAAGAGAGAAGGAGGCGCGGTATTTTCTCCCCTCGCATACTTTCACATCGGGGGCTGTACACCGCTTAAGATTGTTATATGGAAACGATACGTGTTCTCATCGTTGATGAGCAGCCCCTGTTCCGTCAAGGTATTCGCTCGACCCTGGAACAAATGGAGGAGTGCAACATCGTCGGAGACTCTACCAATGCCGAGGAGATTCTTGAATTGGTACGCGCTGGCAATCCCGACGTGGGTCTGATCGATGCAAGCTTGACTACTGCTGACCCCTTGGAGATTGTGCGCCAGATGCGCCATCTCGCTCCCCATATGGCGATTATTATGTTGACGCCATCCGAAGATGAGGAACGCTTATTTCAGTCGATCAAGGTCGGGGCAGCCGCATACTACACACGCAATATTACCGTAGACGAACTTAAGGAAGCGGTACGCAAGGTGAGCGTAGGCGAATATTTAATCAATGACGACGTCCTCTCCAAGCCACAGCTTGCCAGCCGTGTCCTGAAGTCTTTCCGTGAGCTGGCGGTTGAAGAGGAAACATCACCCGCCAAAGACCTGTACTCCCCTCTCTCTGGCCGTGAGGTAGAAATTCTGGATTATATCGCACGCGGCAACAGCAACAAAGAGATCGCCAAGTCATTGAAAATTAGCGACCAAACGGTGAAAAACCATATCACCTCCATCCTCAAGAAACTGTCGGTGAACGACCGCACAGCGGCAGTGGTGCATGCCTTGCGCCATGGCTGGATTAAGATGGACGATAATTAGTTCAGCATAGCGATGAAGTTACGAATAGCCTTGATCTGTTTTTCCACTTCTTCGCGGTCTTCGGCTTTAGGGGCAAGATCCAGATAGACATTCAGGTCCTTAATGGCACGGGTATAGTGCTTAAGTTGAAGATGGACAACGCCACGGTCGTGCCACTCAACGGGAGAGCGCGGAATGAGCAAAATGATGCGGTCGCACATGGCGAGTGCATGAGCGTAATTCTCGGTGCGCAGATAGATGTGTTTGAGGTTGCTGAGCATACGCACGAGGAGATATTTACGGCTGACCGGTTCAAACCACGAGGCCTGCATTCTGCCCTTACCTCCAAGCAGATGACGCACACGTTCGCGACATTCCTGTTCGTTGTAGATGCGACCCGCCTCATAGGGATCGATATAGATTCTACCGTGTGGTAAGCGACAGCCAACGACAAAGTGAAAAGGTAAGCCAATGCCTTCGAGCGAGATACCTACGCGCTTGCCCACCTCCATATAAACCAGCGAGAGGGCAATGGGAATACCAGTATGCCGCTCTAAAACACGGTTGAGAAAACTATTGTCCGGGTTGTAGTAGTCTTGCGTATTACCATAGAAGTGTTCTTGCTCAAAAAGCACACTGTTGATGGCCATAATGACAGGAAGCTGGTCGGTTTCGGGTGGGAGAGTTGAAGCTTCTGGTAGGTCAAGCAGTCTACGTACTCGCTGGGCCAAAGATTCAAGCTCAGCCATGTAGTGGGCGATATCGAGATCGGGATAGGCGGTGCTGGCAATCAAAAGGGCCGCCAGTGCGAGGTCAATAGCGGCATCTTCCCCTGTAACCAGAGCAGCAAAAGCTCTCAGGGTGCGTTGTTGTGATTTGTCGTTTGGATTGGATGCTGTCATTTCAGCATTTAACCATAAAATCGGCCCGATGTGCAACTTAGACCTGTACCACCAAGAGTTCTTTGCCGCTATTGGCATCGAGAAATACGTAGAGATCGTAGGATGTACGCGCCAGTGGTTTTGGATCGATAGCCGGGTCGGGAGCGGAGAGCGGTATTTTTTGATAATGGATCATCCAGGCAGCCGTATTATTCAAGTCGACATGGGTAGCTGGCGTACTTTTGTTGGGATAGGTGACCAGCACATACTGAGCATTGGTCACTTTGGCTCTGGCCGCAGCATCTGGTTGGAGTTGGCTGGCAATAACCAGTGCCTGCTGCTTGTTCAAAGTCGGAGTCGCGTCAGTATGTCCAATCGTGATCCCTTCAGCGACTAAAGGTGACAGCTGGGTCGTAGACGGCGTGGCAGGCGGAAAGCCAATGATGGGTATGACAGACAATGCTGAACCAGCCAATTGATGCACTAAAAGCCAGATCATCCAAAGAGCAGCCAGAGCCAGTAGGATAGCACCTACGATGCCACTGCTACTGCTGATAGGTGGCCGCGTAGGAAAGGAAGGAGTTCTCCTTGTACGCAGTGGTGGCTGTCGTCTTGCCATTCGTCTGTCTCTCTGCACATTGTGCCTGTGTTGTTTTCCGCCGCTAGTATAGAACAAATCTTGTCCGAAGGCAATTGCTGAAAGCAGAAGTGAACTTCCTTCAGATTGACCAGCCTTCCCCCAAAAGATATACTGATACATGGGAAGTATACTGATAGGTAGCAAGATGTACATAAGAAAGGAAACATACTCCTGTGAAAGTCTATGGACGCATGACGGTCTTTCCGATCATGCCTGCTCGTATCAATCGCCTGTATGAATTGGCCTATAATTTGTGGTGGAGCTGGCATCCTGAAGCACGCACATTGTATAGCACCCTTGATCCAGAGTTGTGGGAGGATGCTGGACATAACCCTGTACGTTTTCTGAGCGAGGTTCAGCCAAGCCACCTTGAAGAGGCAGCGCACTCGCCTGACTATTTGCAGCACTATGATAGTGTGCTACGTGATTTTGATGCATATATGCATCCAAGCGAAGACGGAACATGGTTTACGCGCACCTATCCAGAATTTACCAATTGCACGATTGCCTATTTTTCAGCCGAATTTGGCTTGCATGAAGCGTTGCCCATCTACTCTGGTGGTCTGGGTATTCTTTCTGGCGATCACTGTAAAGAGGCCAGCGATCTCAATCTACCCTTCGTCGGCGTAGGCTTTTTGTATCCACAGGGCTACTTCCGCCAGAGGATCACTCGCGAGGGCATCCAAGAGGCATCTTACGATAAACTGCATTTCTCGGAGGCGCCGGCTATTCCCGCCACTGATGCTCACGGCAATGAGGTCATGATTACCGTTGATCTACCAGGGCGCCGGATTCATGCCAAAGTCTGGAAATTGCAGGTTGGACGTATTCCACTGTACCTGATGGACACCGACGTAGATCCGAACGCCCCACCAGACCGCGAACTGTCGGCTCGCCTGTATGGTGGCGACCGCGATATGCGTATCTCCCAGGAGATCGTGCTGGGCATTGGCGGCGTGCGAGCCTTACGTGCGCTGGGAATTTCTCCTGCTGCGTGGCATATCAATGAGGGCCATGCTGCTTTCCTGAATCTGGAGCGTTGCCGTGAGCTAGTGGCAACAGGGTTGAGCTTTAATGAGGCTCACGAGGCTGTGGCAGCTAACTCGCTGTTTACAACGCATACACCGGTGCCTGCCGGCAACGATACCTTTAGCTACGATCTAATCGATAAGTACTTTGGCTCTTATTGGGGGCAACTTGGGTTGACCCGCGACCAGTTTATGGAAGTGGCGCGTGAAGATCATGGCTGGGGACCAATGTATGGCATGACGGCGCTGGCTCTGCACCTGACAGGGCAGCACAATGGTGTCAGTAAGCTGCATGGTGCTGTCTCACGCAAGATGTGGCAGTTCTTGTGGCCCGGTATTGATGTGGACGAGGTGCCTATCGACTTCATCACCAATGGCATCCATACTCCTTCATGGATCGCCCCAGAGGTGAACGCGCTATTCAAACGTTATTTGGGTGAGCACTGGGCTGAACATGTAGATGAACAAGAGATGTGGGATCGCATTGTGGAGATTCCTGACGAAGAGTTGTGGCAGACCCATATACAGCGCAAAGAGGCTCTGATTACTTATGCACGGTACCATCTGAAAGAGCAGCATCTACGCCTGGGTGAAGGTTCGTTGCAAATAGCCGAGTTCGAGAAAATGCTGGATAGTGATGCGCTGATTATCGGTTTTGCACGCCGTTTCGCCACCTATAAACGTGCCACGCTGATTTTCCGCAATCTGGATCGCATCCGGAGTATCTTGAGCGATCCAAAACGACCAGTACACATTATTTTTGCCGGGAAGGCCCATCCTGCCGATGAGCCAGGCAAGGCTTTAATTGAGCATGTCTACCGACTCTCACGAAGTGAGGGGATGCGTGGTAAGGTGATCTTTCTGGAAAACTATGATATCGATATGGCCCGTTACCTGGTTTCTGGCACCGATATGTGGTTGAACAACCCCATTCGCCCTCATGAGGCCAGTGGTACAAGCGGTCAGAAAGCAGCGCTCAATGGACAGCCCAATTGCAGCATTCTTGATGGCTGGTGGGCCGAGGGCTACAACGGTAAAAACGGCTGGGCTATTGGTGAAGAGCGCGAATATCACGATCAAGATGTGCAGGCTGAGGCTGATAGCCTTTCGCTCTATCAGTTACTGGAAGAGGAGATTATTCCCACCTACTATGATCGTGGGTCAGATGGTATTCCGCACCGCTGGATTGCCACGATGAAGGAGGCCATCCGTACCTGTGCGCCGATGTTCAGTATGACACGTATGGTGAAGGAATATACGACGAACTTCTATATCCCTCAAATCCAGCACAGCTTACAGATCGCACAGAACAATTATGAGCGGGCACGAGAACTGGCAAGATGGAAAGGGAAAATACAGCAAGCCTGGGGCAATCTGGCAGTGTATGTCAATGGACGCCGCGATGGACAGTTGAGTCTCGGAGAAGCAATCGATGTACGCACGTGGATCCGTGCTGATAAATTGCGCCCCGAAGATCTGAGCGTCGAACTGGTGTATGGTGATGAGAAGGATGACCTGGTCATTCCACGCTTTGCCGTGCCCATGGAGTACGTCAAGCAAGAACAGGATGGTTCGTATCGCTACGAAATACATCTGAAGCCAGGTGAGAGTGGTAGTATTGCCTACGGTGTGCGCGTGCTGCCAAAGCACGAGGCGCTGGCTGGGAAACATGAAATGGGACTAGTACGCTGGGCCTGACACTCCCCTGCAGAGAATGCAGAGGGTTCTTGGTTCGACGAGCTGACTTGCCCTCCTCCCCTCTCGAGTAGGACAGTAGAGGCCATCTCTCCCCAAGCGTTCGTGCTAGTTGCCTAGCACCTGTTCCCGTGTGCCCCACTGAAGCTCAGACCGTGAGGTGTGTATGCGCTCTCTTGCGAGATCTTACGCTGCTTCAAAGGTAGTTCCTTGACAGTTTGGACGCTCGTGCTTTTACCCAAAGGAGCGCTTGACTTTGGAACCCGCCGAAACACGATTGAGTTGTCAAATGTGCTATCCATATGATAGCATAGGGATTATGAAAAAGCAACGTCTAGCTACAACCACAATTCGGTTGGATGAACAGGACAAGCAGATTATCGCCACGATCAAAGAACACTATGGAGTCAAATCGGATAATGATGCTATCCGTCTTGCTCTACGAGAAACATTGCGAGAAATCAAGAGGCAGTCCCAACCACACCAACCCCCAATAAGGAACGGCTTTTCATCCCCCGCTTGAAAGACCTGATTCTTACCCACATCTTTTTGGGAAGGCCTGAGAAGCCAATCACCATGGATGCGTTTGTGAACCAGTCAACAGTGGCCCCTGGCCTCTCTCGCTGTTTCATCAAACCCAATTGGAAAATGTGGGTAAAAGACAGGCTTGAAAGACGGGGGCTTTCAAGCCCGATCACTGTAAAGAGTGTACGTGAGATTTTTTGCGAAATGGACAGGTGGGTCAGCCAGACCCCCACAAGAACTTATCCGAAAACCTCTCAGGGATGGAGGAAGATATGTAGTGACCCCCCTTGTGGGGGTCTGGCTCACCACACCTGCTCAGCTTCCCATCCGGTTTCCGGATAAGCACCAAGGGGGCGTCACTACATGTTGGCACCTCGACGCGGGAAATGTAGCGACCCCCCTTGTGGGGGTCAGGCCATGCTTCGCACACTTCAGAGAAGAAGAGAAGACTCCCGGCTTGCCTTTTTCCCCTACATATGGTACACTTTTAATGGAATAATAGGAACATTTTCATTTATCTCACTTTGGCTTTAACTTCTGTGGCGACGACAGAAGTGAAGATATATAAAAACATATTGTAACAGCAATACTACTACACACCTCGGTGTAGTATAGGAGGTCTTTTTTACCTTGACAACAGAAAATATTCGACTCATCCCGCTGGGAGGACTGGGGGAAGTCGGAAAGAACATGATGGTCGTCGAATATGGCGATGATATCATCATTATTGATTCCGGGGTGATGTTCCCCGATGAAGAAATGTTCGGTGTCGATCTCGTTATCCCTGATACCAGTTACCTCAACGACAAAAAACACCGTATCCGTGGTATCCTCATCACCCACGGCCATGAAGACCATATCGGAGCTATCCCCTACGTGCTACCGATGCTTGGCTTCCCTCCCATCTACGCTACCCGCCTGACGCGAGGTCTCATCAACGTCAAACTGAAAGAACATAAGCTCATCGAAAAAGCCACCGTCCACGAAATCACCCCTGGTGATCGGGTGGAATTAGGCGCATGTGTTGCCGAATTCTTCCGCGTCAATCACAGCATACCTGATGCTGTAGGTATCGTTCTGCGTACACCCATTGGGATTGTCGTCCATACCGGGGACTACAAATTCGATCACACACCCATTGATGGCCTTCCCGCCGACTTCGGTACTCTGGGTCGCATCGGCAATGAAGGAGTCCTTGTCTTGATGGGCGACAGCACCCGTATCGAAACACCGGGCTATACCCCATCTGAGCGGGTCATCAATGACTCTTTCGACAAAATCTTTGCCAATGCCCCTGGTCGTATCCTTCTTGCCACCTTTGCTTCCCTGCTTTCACGTGTGCAACAGGTCGTTGATACCGCTGTGCGCTATGAGCGTCAGGTCGCCCTCGTCGGGCGCAGCATGGTTAACAACGTCCAGATGGCTATCGAACTGGGCTACCTGAATATCCCCAAGGCTACCCTTATCCGCGCCGAGGACATCAACAAATTTCCACCGGAACGGGTTGTGATCATCTGTACTGGCAGCCAGGGTGAGCCAAGCTCCGCCCTCACCCGCATCGCCAACCAGGATCATCGTCTTGTACGCATCCAGCCTAGTGACACCGTGATTCTCTCGGCCACCCCTGTTCCAGGCAACGAAAAAATGGTCAACCGCACCATCAACAACCTTTTCCGTCAGGGAGCTGAGGTCTACTATCAGGCCATCGCCAACGTTCACGTCTCCGGTCACGCCGCACAGGAAGAATTAAAGCTCATGCTCAGCCTGCTTCGCCCGCAATTCTTCATGCCCGTTCATGGTGAATATCGCCAGCTGATTCTCCATGCCAAGCTTGCTCACTCCATGGGCATGCCCGCCGATCATATCGCCATTGGCGAAGATGGTGACATCATCGAAGTCACTCCCGAAGCTATTAAAGTTGTCGACCACATCGCCTGTGGTAACGTCTTTATCGACGGCCTTGGCATTGGTGACGTTGGTCAGGTTGTCCTGCGCGACCGCCAGGTCCTCGCTCAAGATGGCATCCTTATGGCCGTTCTTACCGTCGATAAAGAAACCGGCCAACCCCTTGCAGGCCCCGATATCGTCTCACGTGGCTTTGTCTACATGCGCGACGCCGAAGAACTGCTGACCAGTGCCCGTGAGCATGTCCTCGCATCTTTCATCGGCCTCAACGGTCATGCCTCTGATTGGACCTTCGTCAAAGACAAAATCAAGCACACACTCAGCGAATTTCTTTATGAGAAAACGCATCGCCGTCCTATGATCCTCCCTGTCGTCGTGGAGGTCTAAGAAAAAGGAGAGAAAAGGCAACATGGCAGAGTTTGCAAACTCTGCCATGTTGCCTTTTCTCTCCTTTTTCACAGCTTCACAACTTCCCTACTTGCTTCTCTCGAACATATGCGCTATTATACGGTTGTCTCTTCAAAACTCTAGAAAAAGGAGAGCATTCAGCATGGCAGGCAACGATCAACAACAAAATAAAGGCTCTATGCGCCAGAAACAACGCATTAGTCCCAGTATAGCCACTAGTGGCTCCTCACGGGTCAGCAAAGTTGTAGGCGGTTCCGGTTCACAAAGTGTGGAACAACGTTCGAGTGCAAATGCCAACTCAAAACGCCCATCCAGAAGTAAATCATCATCTAAAAAAGGCTCATCCGCAAACCCTCGTCGTTCCTCTGTCAAGCCACCCGCTGACAGCACCGCCGCTTCACGCGGGACCGCCAAAGCTCGCGATGCCTGGAGCAATCTCGAACCTCATCACCAGCAGCGCCTACTCAGCAGTATCCTGCTGATTCTCGCTCTCTTTCTCTTTGCCTGCCTGACCATCTTTCGCACCATTCCCTTGTTCAGCGCGATCAACGGAGCCTTTACCGTTATCTTTGGTTGGCCTGCCTATCTGCTAGCCCTGGGTCTCATTGCCTTTGCCATTGCTCATCTCATCGAAGGTATTCGCAACACAAAATTTATTCGTACCTCCTTTGTTTTCGGCCTTATCCTCCTCTGGCTCATCCTGATGGTTGAAAGCCACTTGCTTGTGCCCAACAGTGGTGGTGTACTGGGAGCCTTGCTCGCTCGTCCCCTACTTGGCTGGTCCTCCCCTGGCCTCGGTCACGTCTTGTTGATCGGTCTTTTCATCCTCGTGGCTATTTTTACCTTCCAGATCACGTTTGGTCACCTCATAGCTGTTGCTCGTGCTCTTGGCCTCTTCGCATCTCCCAATGCCACAACCTCATCTACTAACAACGCACCGCTACCTTCACCTTATCGTGGCCAACGCCCTCGTTTCAGCCGCTACAGTACCCCTATGCCCCCATCACTACCATCCGATAACCAGTCGCCACAACCCGCTCCCGACCACGATAGTGACGAAGAAGAAGACGACGAAGACCTCATAGACTTTGAACCAGACTTCGACGACGAAGATGATCCACTCAACGACATCAATATTCATAAAGAGGAGATCAGCCGCGTTCCACGCACTCGTCGTGAAGCTCAACCGCTCAACCGCGATGAACACAATCAGGCCGTTCAGGGTGCTACTCAGCAAGCCTTACCCTTCAATAACAAACCCGTCATCTCATCTGTCGATCAGGATGCAGACAAGAAATATCCTACCCTCGAACCGCTTGCTCCCAATCCCCTTCGCAAGAATGTGCCCAAGGTCATCACGCGTGCCGCCGCCGCTAACGGCCAACAACCTGAAATTGCATCGCCCTGGACTCTTCCCAATACCATCTTGCTCAACAATCCCGAAGAGATGAAAATGCACATGCTGGGCGATGACACCAATACTCTCGCCAAAACCATCCAGGATACCCTGCGCAGCTTCCGCGTCGATGCCGAGGTGCGCCCCGAAGACATCAGCATCGGCCCCACCGTCATTCGCTTCGGTATCCGTCCCACTGGCAAACCAGAAATGAAACAAGATGAAAAAGGTAAATATGTCCCTGTGCGTGATGCTAGCGGCAATATCGTCTACGAGAGCCGTACACGTGTCAGCCGCATTATGGCTCTCCAAAACGACCTTGCCCTTGTCCTCGAAGCTAAAACCATTCGTATGGAAGCCCCCGTTCCTGGCCGTCCCTACGTCGGTGTCGAAATCCCCAATAAAAACAGCCGCCTCGTCACCCTGCGCGAAGTGCTCGAAAGTAAAGAATATCATGCTGCCAAAAGCAAATCCAAACTTGCCGTCGCCCTCGGCAAAGATGTTGCCGGTCAGGTACGTATCGGGGATTTGGCGCGTATGCCGCATTTGCTTATAGCTGGCGCAACTGGGGCCGGCAAGTCAGTTTGCATAAACACCATCATCGCTAGTTTCCTCATCCAGGCTACGCCCGACGACGTGCGTATGCTCATGGTTGACCCCAAAATGGTCGAACTGAGTATGTACAGTGGTATTCCCCACCTGCTCTCACCTGTCGTAACCGAGGTCGAAAAAGTCGTCCCCTTGCTCAAAAACGGTATCGCAGAAATGGAGCGACGCTATCGTCTCTTCTCTCAAATAGGTGTGCGCAACCTCGACGGTTACCGCAAACTCCGCGCCGAAAAGATTGCTCATGGTGACGAATCCCTCAAAAGCCTACCTGCCATCGTCATCATTATCGATGAGTTGGCCGACCTCATGATGGCTGCCCCTGAAGAGGTCGAAGGCATGATCTGCCGTCTGGCCCAACTTGCCCGTGCCACCGGCATCCATCTCGTCATCGCCACCCAGCGACCTTCCGTTGATGTCATTACTGGCCTGATCAAGGCTAACATCCCAACCCGCATCTCCTTCATGGTTAGCTCTGCCGTAGACTCACGTACCATCATCGACATGGGCGGTGCCGAACGCCTCCTGGGTCGCGGTGATATGCTCTACCTGCCTGCCGACGCAGGCCGTCCCGAACGCATCCAGTGCTGCTTCCTTGCTGACGACGAGGCCGAAACCCTCGTCAACTACTGGCGACAGCAGGCTCTAGCCCATGCTGCCCCCATTGCTAGCAGTGGCATCCCCCCAGACGTTGAAGCCGTATCTCAAGCCGTCGAACCCGGTTGGGAGATTAAAGAACAGCCCACCGACGACTTCGAGCTTGAAGACGATCTCCTCGACAAAGCTGAAGAGATCGTGCGCGAATACGAACGCGCCTCCATCTCTCTCCTGCAACGTCGCCTGCGCATCGGCTACTCGCGTGCAGCCCGTCTCATCGACCTCCTCGAAGAGCGTGGCATTATTAGTAGTGCCGACTCCCCCGGCGGCGGTCGCGCCCGCGAAGTCCTCGACATCACCGACGCCCCTACCAGCCCCCAAAGGCGCAACAGCGGTGGCGAAGGCCGCACGATGGCTGATGAAGTCGCGGATATTATCGCCGAGGAGAAGGCACGCGAAGAAGCCCTCAAGAAACAAAAAGCAGCAGGTCGGTCGTCTGACAATAGTGCTGGCGAAAGTAACATGGAAAAACGCGATTAACGTCGTCATAAGGCTTTTTGCATAGAAAAGGCTGAATGGTAAACCTTGCTTGATGTGAGCGTGAAACCGTCTCTTTTTCCCCTCATAATGAGCGTAGCTCAAGGCAGATTTGCCATTCAGCAGAAAAACTAGAGGGCAAACAGAACAGGAAGTCAAGCGGGAAGCCGTTCCAGGATGAGCAAGCCCGTTTCCTCTTCTCGCCCAACTACGACAGGAATGCTCGTGCTTTGGCTGGTTTGCATGCAGAAGTAGGGATCGTCCTGTAGACCAGCGTCGAAGACGCTCTGGGCAGAAGCGCAGTGCTCAAGTATTTTGGGAGGCTGGTAGGCGTGGTAGAGAGTCATAGCGGCAGAGACGCTTTCACGCATAGAAAGAGGCACGCCTTGCTCAGTCACCAGCTGTTGTAGTTCAAGGGCAAGAAAACCTGCACATACCGAGTCATCGAGGGCGAAGTAGCCAAGTTCACCTGAGCAGACGAGGAATATGTTGCTATTGCGCTGCCGTGCCAGTTGGAAAGCGTATGTAACCACAGCGTGAGCGTTGTAGAAACTGCCAGCCAAGCGTGTTGCCTGTTGGGAGCAGGCGTAGAAGGCACGAGTGCCATTGGTGGTCGTCAGAATTAACTCGCGCTGGGTGAGGTCGAGTGTGGAGAACTGCACGGGAGAGTTGCCGTAGTCGAAGTTGGGGAGAGGTTTGACGTTGCGTTCACCACAGAGCAGGCGTCCGGGCTTCCTGGAAGCCGCCTCGCGTGCCTGTTCAATGCTTTCGGCGGCGAAGATACGCGTAGCCCCACGGTCGAAGATAGTAGCCATAGTGGTGGTAGCACGAATGACGTCTATAACGATATAGACATCATTTGTCGGCGCATCTTGTGCGCGGATCGCAAGAAGTTCAGCGGGTGTAAAGAAGACATGAAGTTGCAAGTTATTTCCTTTGCTCAAAGTACACTGCTACAGTATTGTCCATTATAATCTACGGTCAGAGTTGGAGTAAAGTCAAGTGTTCCAAAGGGCGACCCAGGGCTATTCAAAAGTCCACCCGAGGCGAGAAACGACGGCATGGCTCCCGCCACATGAGGACCGCCCCGCCACATGACGACCGCAAGGGTCGTCATGTGGTGGGGCGGTCCTCATGGGGTGTACGAGGATCACTTCCGGTGCCACCACGTTAATGAATCCTTGTCATCATGGGGTGGGGCCGTCATCATGGGGTGTACGAGCCGTCAAACTATGATACTATTTAAGATATACCCAAGGAACTCATAGTTAGAGTATTCCCCAAAAAAGGAGAGCAGGCATGGATAAGTCAGTACACTTCTATCAAGCAGCCGCTGACGCAGGGACAGGCGTAGCTGTCTCGCGTCCCCCCTTCCTACCTTTTGGTCTCAATGCACAGGAAGCCCTGGCCTATCGCAAGCAGTTGCGTGGCATGATCGGGGTTGCCAGTAAGGTTCCACTCAAGGATCGCTCGGTGCTGAGTTTGCTCTACACACCAGGGGTGGCGGCTTCCTGTGTGGAGATCGCCAAGGAGCCACTTACTTCCTTTGACTACACGATGCGTGGCAACACAATTGCCTTAGTAACTGATGGTTCGTCGGCCTTTGGCCTGGGCAATATCGGCCCCCTGGCGGCCTTGCCCATGCTCGAAGATGCCTGCATCCTTTTCAAGTCATTTGGAGGTGTGGATGCCTTTCCGATCTGTCTCGCCACCCAGGATGTGGAAGAGATCATTGCGACAGGTATGGCGATCTGGCCAACTTTTGGAGGCATCTGCTTGAGTAGCATTACATCTCCACGCTGTTTTACGGTTGCTGACCATCTAGCGCGAGCCGTCAATGTGCCCGTGCTGCATGCGGAACAGCACGCCATGGCGACAGCCATTCTGGGTGGTCTCTATAACGCACTGAAGCTGGTGGGCAAGGCGAAAGAAGATGTGCGCGTTGTTATCAATGGAGCTGGCCCCGGTGGTATCGGAGTGGCTGAACTCCTGTTGCAGGCTGGCTTTCAGCACATCCTGATCTGTGATCGCCTCGGTATCCTGTATCGCTATCGTACTTATCATATGAACTGGGTCAAGCTGGATATCGCTCGTCGAACCAATCATGCAGATGTTACAGGGAAACTCAGCGATGCCCTGCGTAATGCAGATGTGCTGATTGGCCTTTCCTCCTGGAATACCGTGACTCCTGAGATGGTATCCTCGATGGCCAGCGATCCGATTGTCTTTGTATTGGCTGTACCCAATCCCGAAATTTCACCGGAAGCGGCTCGTGCTGCCGGAGCGGCAGTGGTAGCGACGGGACGGGCGGATTATCTTAATCTGATCACGAACGCACTGGTTTTACCAGGTATCTTTCGTGGAGCATTGGATGTACGTGCCACTGCCATAACGCAGGAGATGTTGATGGCGGCGGCGCAAGCAATTGCTGATCTGGTGCCCACGGAGCACCTCTCGCCAGAGCGCATTGTACCATCGGTCATGGATTACGCAGTGGCTTCCTGCGTGGCCGGAGCTGTTGCGGCTGCGGCTATGCAGAGTGGGGTGGCACGCATTGAGCGCGACCCAGTTGAGATCGAAGTACAGGCGCGAGCTACTATTTACGAAGGACATCGACCTGTGCCGCCGCCCTCTCATCGTGCGCATACATTGCAAGAGCGGTCGCTTGAGCTGCACCGTCGCTACCAGGGAGTACTGGAAATTCAGCCCAAGATACCCATTCGTGATCAGTCCATCCTCAACTCCTTCTATTTGCCAGCAGGTATTCCCGAGGCGACGCGCCAGATTATAGCTCAACCGGATACTATCTTTGATTATACAGGTAAGAGTAACCGTGTGGCAATTGTCACCGATGGCAGCGCGGTACTTGGACTAGGTAACATCGGCCCACGAGCAGCGCTGCCGGTGATGGAAGGAAAGGCCATCCTTTTTCAGACGTTTGCGGGGATCGAAGCCTATCCTATTTGCCTTGGTACCCAAGATATAGATGAGATCGTTGCTGCAGTTGAGCGCATCACTCCGGCCTTTGGTGGGGTCAATCTGGAAGATATTGCCGCACCGCGCTGCTTTGAGGTGGAAGAGCGGTTAAGTAAAATGCTGGACATTCCTGTTTTTCACGATGATCAGCATGGGACAGCGATTGTGATCCTGGCAGGTATCATGAATGCTTTGCGCCTGGTACGCAAGCAAAAGGAGGATGTGACGGCGGTGATTGTGGGTGCGGGAGCAGCAGGTACGGCAACGGCCCATATGTTGTTGGAGTGGGGAATCGGAAAGCTATTAATGGTGGACCGCATAGGCATTTTAAGAACAGGGCTTGCCGGTATGACGCCTGCTCAGGAGGCATTAGCGCAGCGAACCAACCCTGATGGCAAGAGTGGGGGATTGACTGAGGCGATTGAGGGAGCCGATATCTTCATTGGAGTGTCCGCGCCGGGTATTCTGACGCCCGCCATGGTACAGACGATGGCATCTGATGCGATTGTCTTTGCACTGGCTAATCCCGACCCTGAGATTCTGCCGGAGGATGCGCTGGCAGCAGGAGCGCGAGTCATAGCGACGGGACGTTCGGACTTTCCCAACCAGGTGAACAACTCCCTGGTATTCCCCGGTCTTTTCCGGGGCGCACTGGATGTGCGGGCGCGTGAAGTTAATAAGAAGATGAAACTGGCTGCCGCTGAACGTTTAGCGTCACTGGTGAGCGACAAAGACCTGAAGGAAGGTCAGATTATTCCTCAGGCGATGGACTACGAGATTGCTCCAGCCCTGGCCGCCGCGGTGGCGCAAGCGGCTATGGAGAGTGGATCAGCACGCCTGCGCGTTGATCCAGAGGTGGTAGCGCAACACTGCCACGATTTTATCTATGAGGGGCTGTTGACACCGGTGCCCCCATTGGAGGAGACACCGGAAGGAGCTAAGGTGTAACAACCCTTACAACTTAGCCCCTACCAATCACTTAAAGGATTGAGTCCATTTTATGGCAGTGAGAAAATCAGCCATTTGAGCGTGCGCATCTCCTTTGTTTGACCCTCAAACCTGCTTAAGTGAGATGTATTGGCCACAAGGGCCCCTACGCGAGGTGGTGTCTGCACTGTCCAAAAACCCTACCCGTGAGAGCGAGGTAGCTGTCGGGATAGGAGAGTATCGCCTACTGCCTGTGAGGAATGCTTGCGCTCAATGAAGGCAATGGGCCCTCGGTCCACTCAAGGCCAGCACGTGATCGCCAGGACGCAACGGCATTGTCTCTCAGTTCCATATCTGCCTTGCTCCCATTGCACCAGCAATCTAACGGCGAATGAGGGTGACGGGTTCTGACGTTCGCGCGATCGGGGAGGATGGTGTCTGTTGTCTCCAAGGTATCTATTGTGTCAGATGTATCAGTTGTATCTGTTGTCTCACTTGCGTCAGAGGTATCTGTGGTTTGCCTATCCTGGCTTTTCTGGAGAAGGGAGAGGTGATGAAGCGATGTATCAGTTGTATCTGTTGTCTCACTTGTGTCAGATGTCTCTGTGGTTTGCGTCTCCTTGCTCTTGTGGAGAAGTGAGGGGTGATGAAGCGTGGTATACTTGCCACGAGAGGGTCGGAGGATTTCGCCAACGGCGTGCATCCGACTGAGGGTGAGACGTACTGAGGTATACCTTTGACCTGTCAGTTCGGCAAGCTCTTGGGGGCCCAGAGGAGCGTCAGCCTCTTTTAGAGCCCGGAGAAGCTGCTGTCGTTCCAGAGAGAGGTTTGGGCCAGCATTGAGCAGGGTGGAGAGAGGGTGGGTGTTTTCTTCGAGCCACTGGATACACGGGATGCCGGACTCATTTTCCACGATCTGATAGCTCAGGTGAGGAGCTTTTTGGCTGAGGTTGTTTTTGGTGGTGGCGAGGATGCGCTTGTTCTCATCATAGGGGTCCTGGGCGACGAGCAGGCCGGTGCGGGCCGCGGCGATGATGCCGATGGAGCCCGCACCGCGATAGAGGGCATTGTGCGAAGTCCCTTTCTTGAGGTGGCGGATCATGAGGATGGCACAGCCGGTGCGCTCGGCGAGTTGGGCCAGGGGAGTGAAGACTTCGCGGATATCCTGGTCACGGGAGGAGTCCACGTGGTGTCCCAGAACGGCCATGAGAGGGTCCAGCACGACGAGTACCGCGTTGGTTTGCTTGATGGCTTTTTCCAAGAGTTCCAGGTCATGGGCGAGGGAGAAGGGACGGTCGACGACCGCCATCTTTTTGGGATCCAGGGCTTGGACTCTGTTGAGCAGAAGAACGTGTGAAGGGTCGCCTCCTGCGGCTTGCAGTCGGGGTTTGAGCGTATCGGCGGCGCCATCTTCGGGGGCGATCAAGATAACGCCTCCCTGTTGGCCAGGTGTACCATCGGGCATTGGCAGGCCTGAAGAGACGCGGGCGGCTAGATCGAGGGCGAGCAGAGACTTGCCCATGCCGGGGTCGCCGTCCAGGAGGGTGATTTTACCCAGGGGGAGATGTTTGTGCCATAACCAATGAACTGGCTGGGTTTCGACCTGCGAGAGGAGTAAACCGAGTGGTTCTTCGTCGGCAGGAGGAGCCGGAGCCTCTTCATCCGGCTTGTGTGAGGGGGAAACGGCGCCCTCTCTGGTGGCGAACTTGACGAACTGGTCAAGTCCGGGCAGGGCCTGGCGGATGGATTGGTCGCTGGCCCCTTGCTCTCGCATGATCCTGACCATGCGAGTAAGGATTGCATTTCGGCGTTTGAGGGCTTTTTCTCTTTTGAGTTGCTTGATCATTGTGCGTTCCTTTTTGACAATGTGGTTGAGCAGTTGCAAGCCTTCGTTGAGACGGCGAACGGCTTGTCTGGCTTGGGCAGATGGGGTGGCCATGTGAAAACCTGCGACTTTCATGTCTGACGAGTGCAGATGAGGGGATGTTGCCAGGGAAGCGAAGGGGATAGGTGTTCGCTTTGTTTCTAGTATACAGGATGGGACCAAATCTCTCACAGATAGGTTTTTTGCCATTTTTTAAGAAGGGGAAGTGCGTCGAGCAGGAGCGGGAGAGAATTCCCGGAATAGAATTAACTAACTATTTGTTAGTAACTACGAAAAGATAACTATGGCTCGTCCATAAGGACAAATATCTCAGTTGCCATAGAACATACACAGTACAAGAAAGGATATAGTACAACATGACTCTTTCACTCGGTCTCTTACTTATTCGTCTGGTGGTCGGTCTGACCCTGGCCGCCCACGGCTCACAAAAGCTCTTTGGGTGGTTTGGAGGCAACGGCTATGCCAAGACCTCCGGTTGGTTGCAGTCACAGGGGCTGCGGCCAGGACGCTTCTGGGCACTCGTTGGAAGCTTAGGTGAGTTTGCCGGTGGTTTGCTATTTGCCATTGGTCTACTGACCCCTCTGGCGGCTATCGCACTCACCGCTAGTATGCTGATGGCCATGCTCAAGTTCCACTGGTCCAATGGCTTCTGGAACGCCAAGCACGGGTACGAGTACCCGCTCATCCTGCTGGTAGCCAGTCTGGCCGTTGGTCTCATTGGCCCCGGCAGCTATGCTATTGACGCGCTGATCGGCTTCACGCTCTCAATGCCGGTGTTTCTGGTTCTGTTGGTCATCGCCGTTCTCTTCGATGTCGTCGGCATTGCGCTGAGCAGGCGGAATGCCCTCCAGCACACCACCGTATAAGCAGTAATCCCTCTTGGGTCCAACCTCTACGCGGGTGGAAAGCCAGGGCGCATATCCTGCGCCCTGGCTTCCCACCCGCGTACTTTGTCAATTTGGGCACCGCATCCACGTGTTCTGCCTGCTTTCGAGAGTATATGGAGGCTTACACAGCCAGGTTCGTTTGGGAACGAATGCGCTAAAGTATTGTCCACGCAAGTTCTACTACCAATTCGTGCAAGGCGAGATGCTGGTCAACGAATTCGTGCTGGAAGGCACGCTGGCCCACCAGCGCGTCCACCAGGCCGGGACCCACACGACGGCAGAGGGAGAGCTAGAGACCACACGCCTGTACCTCTATAGCGAAGCCCTACACCTGACCGGCTTTGCCGATGTGATCGAGGAGAGAGGGGGAGTGTTTTTTCCGGTGGAGTACAAGCATGGACACCAGGGGACCTGGCTCAACGACCATATCCAGCTCTGTGCGCAGGCACTCTGCCTGGAGGAACGACAACCGGGCAAACCGCTCATTCCTCATGGGTACATCTTCTCTATTGGCTCGCGACGACGAACCCAGGTGAAATTTAGCACGGAGCTACGCAAGAAGACACGGGCCACTATCGCCCAGGCGTTGAAAGTCGCGACACTCGAAACACCACCCCCCCCTCTCTCGGGCAAACTCGTCGTGCGCTGCCCACCCTGTAGCCTGTTGCCCCTCTGCCTGCCGGAGGAAGTCCGCCTGCTGCAAGCCAAAAAAAGATGAGCAGTCCGCCTTGTTCTCATGACGACCGCTTGCCTGCATGACGACCGCAAGGGTCGTCACTACTATACGACGGTAAAACATTCCGTTCGTTACCGGTGGCATTTGGCCGCATGACGACCGCAAGGGTCGTCACTACTATACGACGGCTCGTGCTCATCACGTTGCGGCACGTAAAAATAGTAATATAGAAGGAGAATGTTCATGCCAACGCTGTACCTGACCGAAGATTATAGCCTGGTGCGCCGTGATACCGAAGACACCTTGCTGGTGCAAATTCCCGAAAAGCGAGCCAAGGATGGTGCGATACCTGCACCTGCTCGCAAAGAACACATTCCGCTCGTCAAGATCGATGAGGTGGTGGTGCTCGGCGAGGTAACGCTGACCGCCTCGGCTCTGCACCTGCTGCTGGAACGCAACATCGAGATCACCTTCCTGAGCCATTTTGGGCAATTCAAGGGTCGCCTCTCGCCACCCTTTTCGAAGAATGCCATCTTGCGTCTGGCCCAATACCGGGCGCATCAGGACATGGCCACACGCTGTGAGCTCGCCCGACGCTTCGTGATCGGCAAGCTGACCAATCAGCGTCAGCGGTTACAACGCTTCAACCGAACACATCGGGATGCTGAGGTCAGTCAGGTGATCCAGCAACTGACTGAGCTGATCGGCGGTTTGGCGAACCTCTCAGTGGATCGACCACATGGGATGAAGCCATTAGCCAGTGGGGACCATCGTGTTGAAGGCACCGCTCTGGAAACCATCCTGGGCATGGAAGGGGCAGGCAGTGCCGCCTACTTTCGCTGCTTTGGCAAGTTCCTGAGTGATCCCAGGCAGTGGCCTTTCCCAGGACGTGTCAAACGTCCCCCAACCGATCCGGTGAACTCCTTGCTGAGTTTTGGATATTCCTTGCTCACCAATAAGGTTGCCAGTGCAGTGCAACTCGTTGGCTTCGACCACTTTGTGGGCTACCTGCATAGTTCCTTCTATGGAAGACCGGCTTTAGCATTGGATATCATGGAAGAATTTCGACCGGTTATCGTCGATTCAGTCGTGTTGAATATGCTTAACAACCGCATGGTGACACCGAACGACTTTGTAATCGAGTTGGGAGCCTATCGCCTCAAGGATGAACAGCGCAAGGTCTTCTTTACCAAATTTGAAGAGCGGCTCAATGAAGAGGTGAGCCATCCCATCTTCGGCTACAAAGCCACCTACCGGCGTTGTATCGAGTTGCAAGGACGGCTTCTGGCGAAGTGTGTCACCGGCGAAATTGAGGAGTATCCTCCTTTTCTCGTTCATTGATGAGGATGCCATGAAAACCAAAGCCAAGATCAAGAGTAGCAGCGCGATCACCTGTTACGTGATTGCGTACGATATTCCCGATGACAAGAGGCGCACCAACATCCACAAACTGCTGTTGGGTTTTGGAAAGTGGACCCAATACTCGCTCTTCGAATGTTTCCTGAGTCGAAAAGAACTCATTCTGTTACGCGCCAAGCTGGAAGAGCACCTGATAGCCAAAGAGGACAGTGTGCGGTTCTATCCCTTGTGTGCGAGTTGTGTGAGCAAGGTGGAAACGGTGGGCGGACCATTGCCCTCTGAAGATCGCCTGTTCGTTTTATAAACTGAGCAAGTGAGCGCGAGGCGCAGTGATGACGTCTCTGAGCGTAGCCTCGCGCTTGGCTCTCCAAGCCATTTGAAGGCAAAAAGCCTCCCACATGCCGCCGTTTTTGGACGAAAAAAACCTCCCAAAAAAGAGCCTCGCGCAAAGTATTGCATAAACTGGCTTCTTATGCTATACTAGAAGTACCGCAGGCTAAATGTGTGATTTGACAATCGCTTTGTCCTCGCACACGTACCGCTAAGGTATCGACTCGCGTCTCTGCAGGCTAAATGTGTGATTTGACAATCGCTTTGTCCTCGCGAAAACTGTCATTGCAGGTGAAGAGGGATCGCAGCGGCTAAATGTGTGATTTGACAATCGCTTTGTCCTCGCCCTCCTATTACGGCGGATACAACTACAACAACAGCGGCTAAATGTGTGATTTGACAATCGCTTTGTCCTCGCCAGTGACACATATGTTGTCCACCACCTGGCTCTAATCCTTGCTTGACGTCCCTCACAAAATCAGGCCAGTCCTCGTTTTGACGCATATCTGTGCGTGTAGCGCTTTCTTTGACCCATAAGGTGTCCTGTGGTCCATTTCTCGAACATATGGCTCATTTTCACAGAAAATGACGGACTACTGGTCGTGGATATGGGTCAAAACGGACAGGATATGGGTCAAAACTCGTTTTTTGGCCTTTCTTGTGGTACACTTTGTGCAAGAATTTCCACGAGGGAAATGTGACCCATGAAAACGCGCATGGACCAGGCCCAATTTCAGCACTACTGCTGCGAACAGCATTTCACTGCCCAGACCCAGGATCTCCTCGCCCGTTTGCGTCATTCTCCGCCAGCACGCCGTGTTCAGGGACGAAGAGGGAACGTGTCCGGCTTTTTTCCCAGCCGAAAAATGGGCGTGGCGATCCAGTTTGAAAGCTCGCTTGAGTTAAGCGCCATCTATCTGATGGAGCAGGATGATGCGGTCCTCGAATTTTATGATCAGCCCCATACCTTTAAGCTCAAGTATCTCGACAAGGCTGGCAAGAAGCTCCAGGGCCATTTTTACACGCCAGATTTCCTGGTTCTGCGTAAAAACGGTGTGTTTCTGGAGGAGTGGAAAATGGAGGAGGAGCTCCACAAGCTTGCGACGAAACAGCCCTACCGCTATCAGAGGAGCGTAGAAGGGCAGTGGCTCTGCCCACCTGGCGACGAGTTGACGCAGCCGCTCGGTTTTTCCTTTCGCGTCTGTTCGTCTGCGCTTTTACCGCGTACCTATGTTGATAACCTTGACTTTCTCACCGACTACTTTATCTCCCAGCCAGTGATCCCTGAAAGACTCACCACCCTCGTGCGCGAGCGTGTACAAGCGGAGCCAGGCATCACCATCGGGATGTTAGTCGGCGACATAGCTGGCTTGCGGCCTCATGACCTGTATGCCCTCATTGCGCAAGAGCAGATCTTCGCGGATCTGCATCGCTGTATTCTGCGCGACCATTACCGCACGCATCTTTTTGCCGACCAGCCAACGGCGCTGGCGTATGCCCAGCTTGGCATGCTTTCCTCCTCCCGCACCGGATCGATTGCCGAGCCGGTCACTGCTCCCCTTGCCACTAATACCCGCTTGCGGCTTCGGATGGCCGGATCTGGACCCTGGTGAATTTAGGCGAGACAACGACGACACTGCTCCCGGAGTACGGTGAACCTATTCAACTCTCTTCTGCCTTCTTCCTTCGTCTTCTGGAAGCGCGCACCATTGTCATCCCCAAAGGGGAGACAGAGGAGCAGGTGCAGCTCGATGCCCAAGAGCGTATGGCAGCCGCAAGCAAAGCGGATTTCCGCATCGCCAACGAGCGTTTCCGTTGGGTCAGCGCCTATCTTGAAGGGGACAAGGAGCAGGTGCGTCAGGCTCCGGTCTCGGAGCGCACCGTTCGCCGCTGGGCGCAGGCATATCAAGCGGCTGCTCTGAGCTACCGGACGGGCTATGTTGGCTTGCTCCCGAAGACATCCCAACGAGGGAACCGCCACGCCAAAGCTCCAGAGGAAGCGCAGGCACTTCTCCTCTCCTTCATTACCGATGGCTACGAAACGTCGCGGGAAGCGCCTGCCTGGGAAGTCTATCTGGCGTACCAGCGGGCGTGCGAGGAAAAACAGATCGTTGCGCTCTCCTCCCGGACCTTTTATCGGCAGATCAAACGG
>WNGH01000431.1_pt1 | contig 45484 bp, 40 predicted proteins | sample 5400631 | NCBI WGS metagenome assembly WNGH01 (sample SAMN13153373, study PRJNA577476) | soil metagenome | isolation source: 115 cm soil or saprolite under Garry oak tree replicate 1 | place: USA:California | collected 2016-06-15 | reverse complement strand
AGTTCAGAGTCCAACATCAGACGACCTGTTGCGTGTCAGGGCGGGGAGTGCAATCCTCCGTAGGGGAGCACCTGGCATAGACTTGGACTTCGACTTTCAATTTCCAAAGAGCGTCGCTGTTGGCGGGGACGAGACATTCTTTGTTGATGTGACACCCCTCGAAGAGATGAGGGCCATCTTCGCAAGAATGCACCTCCCAGATGGTTCCAAAGTCAAGGGAACGCTTGAAGGGATGCTCGATGCAAGCAGGCCATCGAGAGGGTGGTGGATCGCACAGTTAGACTCACCAAGCTGGGACAAGTTGTTGTCGAAGGCGCCCAGGGCAATCACTCGGGAGTTGTGTCGGATCGGTCAGTCACACGTCGTTATGCTGTCGGATTCACCATACGGAAAGGGAGAAGATCTTGCGAAGCTGGTCCGGATGATTGGCACAGGGCGGGTTGGGCCTCGGCGCACAAGGAAAGTGTAAAGGGCCGCTCCGCGCGCAGCGGCCTTGGCGGGGAACGAGAGCTTGAACGACATAATCCTAACAGAGCGGGGCGTACTCCGCCGCGAAACAGATGCAGGGTGCCTTTTGCCAACAAGATTCAAGCACCAAGTCCCGTTTTAGTGCACATGCGGCCTTCCGATGAAATCCGTGAGCGCCTGAAGGCTTGGGAAGCGGCCACTACTCAATTCTCCCCTGTCAGCGGCGTCCGCGAAACCTTGGGCTGGGTCCCTTCTGAACTGAAATGGGTCTTGGGCGAGGACGACGCCGGAGCCTTGCGTAGAGTCGTCTGGGTTTGTGTTGTCGGCGAACTTCATGACGCCGAGTGTACCATGAGAAAGGACGGCCCCGATCTCATTCTCGAGGGCACCGGCCACCCTGCGGACTTCGACCACCCCCGAACATTTCGATTCTGGCTTCGGCTCATCCGCGGGCGGTTCGAAGACACGCGGGGATCACGAAAGACCATTCGTAAGATTTGGATCCTCTACGCCTGGCCAGGCGACGACCGTTTTGCCCTCACCGCGCAGGATGACACCCTTTCCGGGATCATCGAGTTCTCAGGCGACGAATTTGAATTTCGCATGTGGGATCACGTTGCCCTGCCGCCGAAAGGGGTAAGGTGCCCGCCTTCCGAGCGGGCGTAGGTGGGGAACGAGGGCGGGACCGCGACATAAGCCGCGGTCCAACGACATATGGCGAACAGGAGGGGGCGTACGTTGTCTCCGAGTTTTGGGCTGTGTAGGGGTCGCCCAACCCCCCGGGAATAACGATTCGAGGGCTGCGGGACCTCGTGAATCTCCAGGATTTCGCGCCTGCGCGCGTCCTGCTGCGTTCTGAGGCTTTGATGCTGCGATGGGCCGCTTTTGAGCTCGAGGATCCACGGCAACGGTCTTACGGCCTTCTGCGGGGCCTGGAAAGGGGCAGTCACGATCCATGGCTCTCACCGTCGCATACTTGTGAGTGTAATTACCTGGACCAGACTGGATGTGGTGGACTTGGGTCGAGTACGAGTGAACGACCTGGAGAAAGCGGCTTCGGTCCTCAGGGGCCTGGGACTGACCGCGACATCATTGATCGTCGACACCCTTTGCCGAAATGTCGGTCAGCATCGCGCGATCGCGTGGAGCGAGCTGGAGTCCTTTCTGAAGACGTTTGAAGGAGAGGCCCAGACGAAGGACCAGACGTGCTACCAGACTTTCCAGATGATGGAAAGCATTCTCATGAACGCACTGGTCAGTGCTAATGCAAAATCCCGGAAGGAATTCAAAGAGCGTGCCCTCGCGGCGCCCGACATCGACCATCATTTCGAACTCCTGGACGCCGGGCTTTCCAGCGTCCATGCCGAGATTCGCGCCGCGACACGTCCTCGTCAGCTTTCCCTGCTCCTGATGTTCGGTCAATTGGTCAGATATCAGACGATGGAAGATTTCACGAAGTCATGGATAGGTCACTGGGGCAAAGGACTCGACGAGAAGAGGAAGTCAGCTGCTTTTGCAGTGTTGCTGGGTTTGAAACTTGTCAGAGAGGCCGACGGCGTCTTGATTCCGGACACGCAGTACTATCGAAATGCCATCGCTCATGGAGGATTCGAGTTCGTCGACGATCATCATCTAAACTTCTGGAACCGCGACGGGCGTGGCAAAAGACACGATATGCCTCCTCTCACTGATGGAGATCTCCTCAACCTGTACACGATGGCGGAAAAACGATTGCGCACGATGGAGGCTTTCTCCCGTGTGCTTCGAGCTTGGGGCCGCCATGGGGCAGTCTAGCGCGCAAGGCCAGCTGCCCGGCTTCCATTCTCCCTTATCTGCCTACGGTTCGTAGCGAGACTCGCCAGGATCCTCCGCAGCCTTCATCTTGTCTCGAGGCGCTCCGGGATTCACAAGCATCCCTCCACAACGGCCGCCCAAGCTTGTCGACCGTAACCAGGTCGCCGGGCGGCCCGTTTCTTTCGAGCGGAGGAGGAAGCCCCTTCTACTTGGCCTGCCCTAACTGCCCCAAAACGGTTCACGCTTTCATGACAGGGGAGAGGGTCGAGCCCGCAGAAGACGAACGTATCACCATCACGAGCGCGGTGGGCCTCAAGGCTGAGCACCTGAAGGCCCTCGGCCGCATCACCGTGAACTACTCATTCATGGAGATGATGCTCCGCTCCTCCCTTGCGTTGCTCTGCGAACCGGATGACGAGATTGCCAGGGCCCTCACCTCCGCCGCCGGATTCGGTCAGCTACTTGCCCATGTAGCTTCGGTCTGCGAGATTCGAGCCGCTCAGGGCCTCGGAGTCGCGGCAGACTTCGCTGAACTCAAAGGACGAATGGAGAAGGCTGCGAAGAAACGCAATGATGTCGTGCATGCCCTCTGGGAAGTCGGCGACACGCCGGGCGTCATTACGGCTCACCGACTCCAGAGGCGGTCCAGGAAGGGCTCCTTCGAAAAAGGGACGCCACTGACGTCCATGGACCTGAACGCAATTAGCGACGAAATCCTGGACGTCGCATCGGCCCTCGCTGCCTTCTATGGAGGCGTGTCCCTGGCGAAGGAGAGTTTCAATCCCCACGCGCGATAGCGGTGCAGTAGTTTCGCAGCCCTCTCCCGTCGAGCGAACGACCGGCCACACGATGCTCTCGTCGACATGAGAGACGAGAAGACGATCCAGACGCGGCTCGAGCAGCTGCGCGGTCAGTTCCTGCAGTGGGGCACGCCCGACCTGCGAGTCTTCGTGATCACGAAGGACGAGCTCCGCGGCTGGATCCGAGCGCTTGAGTGGATCCTCCAAAAACAGCCGCGTTATCCCTATGGAAGAACCGAGTCGACGTACTCTTCGAAATAGGCCTGCGTGTCCAGTGCGCGCGAACGGACATGCGAGTATGTCTCCGGCGCTCCCTTGGGCCCGCAGACGAGCGTGATCCGTGGGCGACTGGGTGGCGGGGCGATCTCCTCGAGAAGCGAAAGGGCTTCGGAGTCCGATTGTGGGAGGGAATATCCGATCACCACGATCTCTCGTGCCCGTCGAAGAGCTTGGCGAGCTGCGAGCCATACGGGTCCTGTGTGCCGGCTTTCCCCTGACTTCTCGAGAATCGGAGGAATGATTCCGCTCTCCATGGGCTTGTCCTTGCACTGCGGGCAGGTCTTTCTTCTTAGCGGCACGTACGCCTTCTCGAACGCGACGACCATGTCGTCTGGCGCCCTCGCCTTTCGGCAGCCGCGGCAGACGCCCCAGTTCGCCGAACCGTGCAGCTTAAGGACCTGGACGCGAGGATGGAGCAACGATCGACGAATCGTACGTCGTCGCGATGCATCGTCGTACTCTATGCCCGAGTGCTTCCCGTACTCGAAACGGACCTCGATGTCGTCGAGCAAGTGCTCGAGAAGAAGATCGTAGTTGAACGTAACTATCGCAAGACTCCTGCTGTCCTTGCGAAGCCATCTGAGGTACTCGGTGTACGTATTCCAGAGCCGCGACCTTCGACGAACACGAAGCTCGCCACAGACTGACGCGAGATGAATCGTAAGGCTCTGAAGAAGCCATCCTGCTTCCCATCGCTCGTCGGCGGCCGACATCGGTCCGCGCGTTCTCGCCATGCGCAGGATTTCCGTGAAGAGCGTCTCGAGGGACTCTGAGGACCGTGGGTCCTGCCGCCGATCAGCTTGAAGACGCACAAGGGCCTCCAGAGCTTCGGGATTGGCCGCACTCTTTTGCCGGAACTTAGGAGTCAATAGGTCCCTCAACAACGGGCCGCCGGCCGGCTTCGAAAACCCCGCCCCGAGAATCAGAACAGTGTCCCCGCTCAAGGCTTGGACTCGCCCCCATCCACGGGATCTGCGAACGGCGCCGACATAGCTATAAGCCTTTCCGGAAGGGGAGCGAATCGTACTCTCCGCTTATCTCGCGGGTCCAGGGCCGCGATCAGGACGTCGACGACCAGTGTGAGCAGACTTTATACCGTCGCTCTCGGTAAGGGGTGCGATGCCTACGAAGCAGCTACAGAAGAAGACGAGCCTCGCGTTCGACGATCGCACTCTGAAGACGTTCCGGAAACAAGCTGATCGACTCAACCTGTCCGTGTCAGCCTTCCTCCGCCTGGTCGCTGCGAAACTCGAGACCGGCGACATCCGACTGTGAGCCGATGGTCGCCGAGTGGATCCTCGCGATTGCGACGGTCGTTCTCGCAGGTGCCACGATTGTCCTCGCATGGGCCACGTGGAACCTCTTCCGCGCCACGCGCCAGCTTGAGAAGATCGAGGAGCGACGGGACAAGGACGAGGCGCGCAGACAGCGACGGGAGCGAGTCGCGAGGAAGCTCACGTTCGGCGAGGAGATCATCGCTTGGCATCCAGAGACGGAGTGGTTATTCAGCAAAGATCAGGTCGCCTACCTGGCGGGAGATCTTGTGACGGGCCCCGACATCCGTATCTTTCGCGAGTTCTCGCTCTTGGTCGATACCGACGATGCGCTGGCAAAGTACCCGATCGACCAGTTTCTCGCCACATTCGACAAGTACCAGCGAGGCATGGAAGTTACCGGCGTTCCAGCGCAGAACTTCGTTGACAACTTTGTGAAGCTGCAAGAGGCGATTCTCAGCGACTTGCCGAAATGGCGGGCAGTGATTCTCGGATCAGGTTAGAAAGAGGGAAAGGGCCGGGTCGTCGAGACCCGGCGTAAGGGGACATGGGCGGCAGGAGGGAACTCGGACATGCCGCGGCGAGAAAACTCGGCCTGATTTCTCCTCATTCTAAAGATGAGGCATGGGGACGCAGGGATTTGAACCCTGATCGACGGGTTTCTCCCACGCGGGGAGCGACCCACGCGTGTTTTGCGAACCATGGGTCAGCGCTCCAGTCTGTCATCACCGGATCAGCAAACCCGTTCGCAATCAAGCCCATGACTGGAGCCCGTAATTCTACCAGGCTAAACTACGTCCCCATGGGACTCGGACACTCGCGAACAGCGGCGGGCATATCTAACTTTGTGTCAAGGGAGGGTGCGTCTTCAGTGCGCGATCCGCGGAGTGGTGTGGCTAGTCGGATTCCGTGACGAAGCCGGTCCCACGACACCGCGTGCACTGACCGCTTCCTCGGCAATACGCACACACGGAGTTCGGTCCGCCGCCCGTCCCGGCGCAGTCCTCGCACATCTTCCACCCCTGGCACGACGGACACGAGCTCTCGTACGGAATCTCCGCCGAAATCCGGATCAGGGCGCCTTCGCCCGTCGCGACGAGATCGCCGTCGATCGTGCGCAGGCCGAGCTTCGCGCGGAAGGATCCGCCCTGCAAGATCTTGACCTCCGAGGCCTCGGGATCGTCCGGCGTGATGATGAGCGATCCTTCGAGGAGGGCGGGTTCGAGAGGTCCGTCGACATCGTTCGAGACGACCTGTCCGCGTAGCGATGACTTCCGCTCCGCGGAATCTGGACTCGCGAGTCCTGTGATGCGGCACGCCAGCCGGAGACCTCCCCGGAAGGGATCCGTGCCGCGGTCCACGACGACGCGTGCGTATCGTCCGAGGATCGACTCGTCCAGCATCCGGTGGTTGCCAGGTGCCTCTCGGGGCTTGAAACGCGACGGTGCCATTCTCACGTTTGGGACGACCGCTCTCCCGTCGGCCGGCTCGCGTCCTCAGGCTACCGCCACATCGCGCCTCAGCGCTGGCGCATCTTCTGCTCCCGCTTGCGGCGGCGCATCCGCTTCTTGCGCCACTTCCAGCGCATCTTGCCGCGCTTCTTCCACGCACGCGAGGAGCGTTTCATTCCTTGACGGACGCGCGGAAAATCCGGGCCTCTTATGTAGTTTCCGTATGCGGAGTGTCACTCGCCCCGGCCCTCGCCTTGCACGATCGCGGTGCGGACCGGGAGTTCGCCGGAGAGCCGGAGCTCCCTCCACCATGCGATAGCGGCGAGACCGTAGGCGGGCCCTGTTAGCCCCGGGAGGACCGCGAGGATGGTGCTGAAATTCAGGAACGAAATCGACGGCCAAAGGAGTTGAGCAGCGACCCCACCTACCGCAATTTCAAGAAGGGAGACGCCCGCCACGGCTAAAAACGGACGTGCGGAGCGACTCACGCGACGGGCTGCAATCAGAAACAAGGCTCCGTGACCGATGAGGATGGGCGCCGAGACGGTCGGGATGTACAGGAACAATCCGTACACGAACCACCACACACCCCAGGGAACGCTGAACGGGAGAAGCCACGGCACGAGTGCGAGCGAAACCACGAACCCGGTGAGCGGTGCCACGATGAACGCGATTGCGAATCGGATGCGTCCCCGCTCCCCGCGGACCGGATCGCGGACAAGCAAGGCGGCGCTCAGATGGACCCATCCGATCACGTAGAGCGCCATGACGAACCAGGTGCCGCAGAACAACAGCGAGAAGGGAAAGGGCGCCGCGGCGAGAAACAGCAACCCGGCCCACGCGAAGCACACACTCGCCCAGAACATCCTTCGCGGGTGCATCATCCGTCCATCGGCGGACCCGCGCTTGAGGGCGCGGGCCGTATCGAACCCATCGCCAACCGAAGACCGATCTTCAGCTGTGCGCGTAGAGCGTGTTCCCGGGTCCGGTATAGTCCGGTCCCTCGCCCCACGCGAGATGGGCGGTCCCCTTCGGGTCCAGCGCGAGAGTGATATAGTCACCGTAGGGGAACGCGAACCCTTGTCGGGTCACGTACGCGTACCCGGAGCGGAACGCGGACACCTTGATCTCGGAGGACCAGGTCCGACCGCCGTCGGAGGAGGTCCGGTACCAGAGGTTGAACGCGCCGGTCCGATTGTCTATCCACGCGACGCGCACGTCTCCCGCGATGCCTGCGGCGACTCCCGGGAACACGTGGAAGGAGGGCGTGCCGTCGGTGCTGAGATCAATCCGAGAGGACCACGTGGCGCCGCCGTCCGTCGAGCTCCGGTACCAAACATGCGGCGGCCCGTTGTTGTAGAGGGGTGCGTTGTACGTCACGTAGACGTTCCCGCCCTGGTCCGTCGCGATCGCCGCGCCGGTTCCGAGGAAATCCCAGCCGCAACCGAGGCAGCCCGGGCCCGGCGGCAATCCCGTGTCTGCGTAGGACAGGCTCCACGAGACGCCCTTGTCGGTCGACATCGTGACGAGGACGTCCTGCGGGCCCTGCGCCTGTCCGCTCTTGTGAACGAGCTCCCAGACCATGTACACGGTCCCGTCGGGCGCGACGGTCGCCCCGCCGTTCAGGGGCCACCCGAGCGTGTTCTGATTGATCTGCGTCGTGACGAACGTCAGGCCGCCGTCGTGTGACGCGGAAACGAAGAACTTCTGCGCGACGTCAAAGCCCACGTAGACGTCGTTGCCCTGGACCGCGAGGCCGTCCTTGTCCGTGGGGCCTTGCTTGACGTCCGCGTTCACCGCGACGGGAGCGGACCACGTCGCCCCGAGATCCGTCGAGCGCTGGACCACCGTGTCCTTACCGAGGAGATAGCTCACGAAGACGGTCCCCGCCGCGTTGATCTTCACCTGCGGATCATATTGCGTGGAGGAACTCACGGTCAACGGTCGAGGCGCATCGAACGTTCGACCGGAGTCGTGCGAGACCTGCACCACGATCGTCGGATCGGCGCAGCCGCCGCAACCCGGGACGCCGCCGAAGTGCGTCGTGAGATAGTACACGTTGCCCGCGCCGTCCGAGGCGGCCGCGGGCTCCCAGTCGTCCCCTCCGGGCGGATAGCCCATGACCATCGGCGTCGTCAGCGGAGACCCAGCGCCGGAAACGATCGAGAGGACGATCACCGCCGCAAGCCCAAACGAGATCGTCCCGATCGCGGTTCGGGACGCACGCCCCGACCTCACCTGAGAACCCCGATGGGGATTGGCCCAATCGCTCATAACATTCGCTGCTCGTTTCCGGCCAACCGGAATACTCCATTCCGAGAGAGGCCGCCATCGTTGGGGGATTTCCGGCGGAGGGTTCTTGTAGGCGGCCCCCGCATGCTTGGCCGAGTCCCATGTGGTCTCCCAACCCCACGGTCGCCCCGGCGCCGTTCTCCCCGTCGCCCCGCAAACTGGGCTTCTTTGAGCGGCTCTCGATCGGCTGGAAGCTCACGAAGGTGAGCCTCGGCGTCCTCCGTAAAGAGAAGGGCCTGATCCTCCTGCCCTTCGCCTCGCTCCTGATCACCGTGGCCGTCTGGGCGATCTTCTTCCTCTCGATCTTCTTCCTCGCCGCGCCCACGGATCCGTTCGGGTCGGTCCTGTTCTACATCGGCCTCGCGATCGTGTACTTCGTGACGTTCTTCGTCTCGATCTACTTCAACGCCGCCGTGATGGGCGCCGCGATGATCCGCCTGAACGGCGGCGATCCGACAATCGGGGACGGACTGAAGGTCGCGCGCGCGAACATCGGACGCATCGCCGGTTGGGCCCTGCTAACCGCGACCGTCGGGTTGATCCTTCGCGCGATCTCCCAGCGATTCGGGTTCGTGGGCCGCATCATCGCGGGCGTCGCGGGACTGGCCTGGGGCGTTGTCACGTATCTTGTCGTGCCGACCTTAATCTTCGAGAAGCTCCGACCGTGGGCCGCGGTGAAGCGCAGCGGCTCCCTCCTCCGGCAGACCTGGGGCGAGGCCGCGGGCGGATACATCACGCTGGGAGCCATCTTCGTGCTCCTCGCCCTTCCAGCCTTGCTCCTCATCGCCCTCGGCGCGGTCCTCGGAGGGGTGACGGGCCTCATCATCGGCCTCGCCATCGCCGTCGTGTACTGGCTCATCCTCGGCCTCCTGGGCTCGGCGGCCCAGAGCATCCTCGTCACCGCGCTGTACCGCTACGCGACCACCGGAGAGCTCGGATTCGGTTTCCCGAAGGACGTGTTCCCGGGTCGCGGTCCGGTCTCCCGCTGAGTGTGTGGTGCGGGCGTCGCGGTCACGTCCCCCGGTCGAGCTCAGGGCGTGTAGAACGCGACCGTCGCGATCGTCGTGCTGTCGTACCACAGGAGGTAGAACACGTACGACGTGGCCGGAGGCAGGCCGCCGCTCCGCGTAATTGTGAAGGCGTCGCCGGATGAGATCTTCCCGTCCCCATCGGCGTCGCTCCATGTGACACCGTACGTCGTGCCGCTGACGTCGACCGTCGATAGGGTGCCCGACGCCGCAATGGCATTGGGGGTACCGGTCGTCGTATTCACGCGCAGGTTCACGACGTAAGCGTCCCGGCTGAGTCGCTGCGAGACGGCGGCGACCTGGACCGTCGCGACGCCGTTCGAGATCGACGCGACCGAGAGGGTCGCGAGGGGCCTTGGTGCGGAGCCGGGCGTGCGAACCAAACCGCCGACCAGGACGTAGAGGACCGCCGCGAAGATCGCGGGGATGACGACCAAGACGAGGATGATGATGAGGACGATCAGCCCCGTCTGGCTTTTCCTCGGAGGCGGTGGATAGTAGTACGGATAGGGATACGGCGGATAGGGAGGATATACAGCGCTTCCTGGAGGCGGCGAAGTCGGTGGTCCGTACGGCCCGGCGGGTGGCGGCGCAGAACCGGATGTCACGCAATGCCTATGGGCACCACCGTTGAAAGGAGTTGCGCCACCCGACGATGGACCGGGCGGTCCGTCGATTACCCTTAAACAAGGTTAACGGCATCCGAACAAATCGTTAAGTGCCCCGGGCTCCTTCGTTCCGATTCCGAGGAGGACCCGAGCCATGGCCCGAGCCTTGTGGAGTGGTGCGATCGCGTTCGGACTCGTGAACATCCCCGTCAAGTTGTACGGGGCCACGGAGAGCAAGGACCTCTCCTTCACCACGCTCCACGCGTCGTGCATGACCGCGTTGAAGCGCCCGTACATCTGCCCGAAGGACAACGTGCCCGTCGATGCGAAGGACATGGTCAAGGGGTACGAGTTCGCAAAGGGCCAGTACGTCATCATGAAAGACGAGGACTTCGACAAGATCCCGCTCGAGGCGACGAAGGCCTTGGAGGTCTCCGGGTTCGTCGACGCGCAGGAGATTTCCCCGCTCTCTCGGGAGCGGAACTACTACCTCGGGCCGGAGGAGATCAGCCTGAAGCCGTTCGAGCTGTTCCGCCAGGCGCTCATGCGGACCGGCAAGGTCGCGATCGCCCGCGCGGTCCTCTGGAAGAAAGAGCAGCTCGTCGCGATCAGCCCGCAAGACGGCGGCCTCGTGCTGACGACGCTGATGTACCAGGACGAGGTCAAGCCGCCGCCGGAACCGCCGGCGACGCAGCCGATCGTCATCAGCGACGCGGAGATCGAGCTCGCCTTGCAGCTCATCAGGGCGCTGACGATGGACCTCGATGTGTCGAAGTTCCGCGACCGTTACCGGGACGCGCTCATGGCGCTGATCCAGGCGAAGGTCGAGGGCAAGGAGCTCCCCGCGGTCGTGAAGTCGGAGACGAAGCCGACGCAGGACCTCATGGCAGCGTTGAAGGCGAGCCTCGAGGCCGCGAAGGCCAGCTGAGCGGATGCCGTCCTTCGATCCGTACACGCACGTGATCAAGCCGATGCTCGCGGAGAGCCGCGACACCCCGTTCGACTCGCCGGACCACATCTTCGAGCTGAAATGGGACGGGACGCGCGCGCTGGCCTTCGTCCGCAATGGCCTGCGGTTCCAGAACCGCCGCCTGAACTTCATCGAGGACCGGTATCCGGACTTGACGGTTCACACGAAGAAGGACGCGATCCTCGACGGGGAGATCGTCGTGATGAAGGGGGCGCTCCCGAGCTTTGAGAAACTCCAGGAGCGAGAGCGGGCGAGCGGGAAGATCAACATCGAGTACCTCGCGAAGACGCTCCCCGCGACGTACATCGTCTTCGACATCCTGTACGTCGGCGACAAGGAGGTCATGAGCCTCCCGCAGATGGAGCGGAAGGCGCTTCTCCCGGAGATCGTCGAGGTCGACGACCGGGTCGTCTTGAGCGACTACATCGAGCGCCGCGGCGTGGACTACTTCAACGCGGTCGTCGCGCGCGGCCTCGAGGGCATTATCGCGAAGCACAAGCTCACCCGGTATTACACGGGGAAGCGGAGCAAGGACTGGATCAAGATCAAGAAGAAGACGACCCTCGACTGCGTGATTTGCGGCATCACCGCGGGCGAAGGCGAGCGGGAGGACACGTTCGGCTCGCTCATCCTGGGCGCATACCACGAAGGCAAGCTCGTTCACGTCGGCCGCGTCGGGACCGGGTTCTCCGAGGCGGGCCGACGGCAGATCATCGAGCGCCTCCGCCCCCTCAAGGGCCCGTGTCCGTTCCCGGAGGAGCCCGAGATCGACGCCCACGTGGGCTTCTGGACGAAGCCCGTCCTCGTCTGCGAGGCCCACTTCCTCGAATGGTCGAAGGACCGCCGCATGCGCGCGCCGTCGTTCTCGCGGATGCGGGACGACAAGCGGCCCGAGGATTGCGTCGTCACGTTCCCCTGAGATTTTTCGACTCCTTTATCCATATCCGCGGACATAGGGCCGGCCGCTGGGGGAAGCTCCATGGCGAAACTCGAGTTATCGGACATCGGCGTATTCGTGAAAGATCTGAAGGCGGCCCGCGCGTTCTTCACCCGCAAGGTCGGGCTCAAGGTGCGCGGCAGCATGCCGAAGTGGGGCTATCTCGCCCTCGGCGCGACGAAGGGCGGCGACGACGCATCCCTGAACGTGTGGCAGCCGACGCCGGATTGGGGCGACACGTATGAGTCGTCCAAGACGCAGATCGGCGGTGTGACGGGGATCGGCTTCCTGACGACGGACCTGAAGCGGACCGTCGAGGCGCTCAAGAAGAAGGGCGTGAAGGCCGCCGTCGACGCGCAAGATGCGATGTTCGGTCGATTCACGGACCCGGACGGGAACGTCCTGTTCCTGTCCCAGCCGCGCAAGTCCAAGGTCCACCGCGTCGGGCTCTCGGCGCTCGCGTTCGTGACGGTCGCGTCGCGCGACTCGAAGAAGACCGGCGAGTTCTTCACGAAGGCGCTCGGCCTGAAGAAGCAGCGCGTGCCGGCCGAGGAAGGCGGCGAGGACTTCACGACGTACTCCGTCACGCCGAAGGCGACGGGCATCATGCCCTTCACGCCGCGGAAGGACATCTACACGGACGCGAAGGACTACGACGAGGACATGGCGCACATCGGCGAGGACACGTCGATCGGCTTCTCCACGAAGGACATCTACGCGACGCAGGACGCGTTGATGGCGAAAGGCGTCCGCTTCCAGAAGAAGGCGGAGAAGCGCCCGTGGGGCGGGATCCAGGCGAAGTTCTTCGACCCGGACGAGAACGTCTACGCGCTCTACCAATACGACGAGTGAGCGGGCGACGGAAAACAAGAGAAGGGGCGGGCGAAGGGCCCGCCGTTCTTTTTTCTAGGGGCCGCCTGGCGGCGAACCCGGCAGCGTCATATCGAGCGGATCGGGTTCCGCCGTGGGCTGGGCCGGCAGCTGCGTCATCGGCTGCGCGGGCGGCTGCGGCGGGGACCGAGGCGCCATGGGCGTCCCACGGGACGTTTGCGCCCCCTCGCGCTTGCGCATGCCCCACACCATCCATGCGAGGAACGCGAGGGCGACGGCGAGCGCCGCGATGACGCCCTCCAGGATCTGGATCATCCCGAGGAGCGCGCTCGATCGCACGCTCACCGTGAACTGAGACGTCCCCACGTTGCCCGCGGCATCCGTCACCGTCAGCTTCGCGGAGTATTGGCCCGGTCGGCTGTAGACGTGATTCGCGGTCGCGGTGTTGGCGGTCGTCCCATCGCCGAAGTCCCACTGGTACGAGACGATCCCGACGTTGTCCGTCGAAGCCGACGCATCGAAGAAGAGCGGCTGGGCCTCGTCGACCGTGCGATCGCCTCCGCCCCGAGGCACAGGCGCGACGGTGTCGCGGACCGTTACGTCGACCGAGGACGTGGCGGCATTTCCGGAGTAGTCCCAGACCGTCAGCGTGGCGGTGTATGTGCCCGCATTCGGGTATTGATGGTCCGCGGCGACGCCAGTACCGGTCGATCCATCGCCGAAGTCCCAAGAGTAGCCCGCGATCCCGAGATTGTCGGAGGAGCCGCTCCCGTCGAACGAAGCCACGGCGCCCTGGTCCACGGTGATGGCGGGTCCTGCATTCGCGGTCGGCGGCACGACGTCGAGCGTGGCGGCGTAGACGTCCTGCCCGGAGCTGCGGGTGTCGAGGAACGCCGCAAAGATGTCACCGACGGCATCGGCGGCGATGCTCACCTGGAATTGGAAGTCACTCGGCACCAGGTTGTCGTTCACTTTCATGTTCGGACCCCAGGTGAGCCCGTCCGCAGACGACGCCGTGTAGATGTCGTACGAGGTCGAGCCGCAAGTGCGGCAATCCGACCAGGCGACCTGGATCTTCCCCCCGCTTACCGCGAGGCTCGGAACAAGTTGCGGCATCGCGGTGCCGTCGTCATTCACCTGAGCGTTGAGGGCGAACGTCGTGCCGCCGTTCGTCGAGCGGGTCGCGTAGATGTCCGATGCGGTATTCGCGTTGCGGTAGTCCGTCCACGCGACATAGATCGTGCCCGCCTCGTCCAGCGCGATTGTCGGGTCGGACTGGATCGCGTTGCCCGTGTCATCGTTCACGACGACGTTGGACCCCCAGGATAGTCCACGGTTGGACGACTTTGCGAACATGATGTCACGTCCGCGTGCGCCGGTCCGGGGATCGCTCCAGACGACGTTCACGCTGCGATCCGGGCCGATGGCGATCGCGGGCTGGCCCTGTTCCGAGGTCGATGCGTCGTTGTTGACGCGGATCGAGGGGTTGAAGCTCACTCCGGCGTCCGTCGAGTTCGCGTAGTAGATGTCCGGTCCGAGGATCGGGCTCCGGGTGTCCGTCCACACGACGTGGACCAGGTTCGGGTCCAGCGGGTCGATCGCGATGCGCGGCTCGGACTGGCTGTTCGTCGTCACGTCGTTCACGCGGAGATTCGCGGAGAACGTGAGGCCGCCGTTGATCGATTTCGAGAAGTACACGTCGTTGTCCCCGTTCCTCGGGTCCGTCCAGACGATGTAGATGTTGTTCGCGCCGTCGAGGGCCAGCGACGGTTCGTACTGGGAATTCGCCAACGTCGCGTCGTTGTTGACGCGCACGGGCGTGGCCCAGCTGAGCCCGCCGTCCGAGGACTTCGTGAAGAAGATGTCCGTCTGCGAGACCGTGCCACCCCAACCAGCGAAGGCGAGGTAGGCGACGCCGTCCGACCCGACAGCGAGGGACGGGTTGCCCGCGGTGTAGGCGGGCACTCGGTCCACCTGCACGTTCGGGCCGAAGTACGGCGGTGGGGGCGCCGCGGAAGCCGCAGGCATCATGAACACGAACAGACTCGCGGCGAACAAGGCAATCATCATGGCGGTCGAGAACAGCCGGACGGATGGGACACGAGACGCGGGCGCACCCAACATATCGATGGCACTCCCTAGGCCGGGGGCGTTCGTGGGCGACTATATAATCGGACTGGGACGACTATCGAAAACGAAAACGAGGCCTCCCGCAACGCAACGTCCGCTCCGGTCCAAAACGGAGAGAGCTTAATGTGGCGGCCGGAAATTCCGGCCTCGGAGCGGAACGCATGGCGGGCGGTCAAGTCGTCGTCGAGACGTTCGATTCGAAGGTGCTGAAAGGGAATGCATTGGGAGATCCGACGAAGCGGGACGTGGCCATCTATCTCCCGCCGAACTACGATCCCTCGAAGCGGTATCCCGCCGCCTACGCGATCGTCGGTTACACGGGGACGGGCAAGTCCCTCCTCTCCGTCGATCCGCTCGGCGAGGACCTGAAGCGCCGGCTCGACCGACTCATTCGCACGGGGAAGATGGGCCCGATGATCGTGCCGATGGTCGACTGCTTCACGCGCGTCGGCGGGAACCAGTACATCAACTCCAGCGCGACGGGCCGCTACGACGACTACCTGCGCGAGGAGATCATCCCGTTCGTCGAGAAGCGGTACCAGGTGTCCCGCCGCGGGATCTGGGGCAAGTCCTCCGGCGGCTACGGATCGATCGTCCAAGGGATGTTCCATCCGGAGACCTGGTCGGCCCTCGCGGACCACTCGGGCGACGCGATCTTCGAGTACTGCTACCTGATGGATTTTCCGAAGGCCTTAGCCGCGTTCCGCGAACACGGCGGTCCCGCTGGATGGCTCCGCTGGTTCTGGCGGCAGCCGAACCGGCGCATCGAAGGGCTGTACCCGACGCTGAACACGATCGGGATGGCGGCGCACTACTCCCCGAATCCGCGGAGCCCCACGATGGGGATCGACTTCCCGTTCGACCTGGAAACGGGGGAATGGCGGCCGGACGTGTGGGAGCGATGGCGGCGCTGGGATCCCGTGAACATGATCGACCGCTACGCGTCGCGCCTGCGCAGGATGCGGCTCGTGTACATCGACTGCGGCACCGCGGACCAGTACAACCTCATCTGGGGTGCTCGCGCGCTCCACCGCAAGTTGGCAAAGCATCGGATCAAGCACGTCTACCAAGAATTCGACGACACGCATTCCTTCATCACGTATCGATACGACGTGAGTCTCCCGCTGCTCTACCGCGCCTTGAAAGGGTGATGGTTGGGAATCGACTAGGTTTTATTCGAACCCGCCACGCAGGGAAGCGGGAGGCGGGCGAATCGACGCAGCATGGATGCCAAGTCGGGGTCGACGCGATCCAGTGCGACGAGGATTTCGTACCACGGCACGTCCCGCGCGACGTGGAGCCGAGCGGCCAGCGCCGCACGCATCGCTCGCTCAGTCGTCCGACCGAGGATGCGACCGAGGGACCGTTCGGCCACGAGGTCGGCCCCCGCCGGAACGGTGGCTCCGCTGGGTGCTCCGGCCTTGGGGCTCCGCGACGGCGTCCCAGGCGGCGGGTGCGCCTCCTTCGTCGGTCTCCTCCGCGTCATAGGAATGACGCCCCTGCGACGCGACAGCGACCCCGCCTTGCGGCGGCGGGTCGTCACAAGACGCCTTGAAGGTACGTTTGGGCGCTCCGGGGACTAGGAAGCTACGTACACGCGGACCACCGCCCGTGTCACAACTGCCATGCGGCCGGGGTGGTTCCGGAGAGGGCTCAGGTGTCTAGGAACGCCGATATGGCCGTAGCGGTCTCCGCGGGTTTCTCGACCATCGGGAAATGACCGGCATCCTCGATTGGGACGAACCTCGCATGCCGAATCTGACGCGCGGCGTTCTCGCCAATGTGCCAGTCGAATTGCGGATCCTGAAGGCCCCAGACGAGCAATGTGGGACACTCGATGCGCCCCAAATCGGCCGCCACGGAGGCATCGGACCGGCGCAAAGCCTGGCCGGTCGCGAGGTACGCCAGTCTCTGGTCGCGCGGCCTCCATTGCTCGACCAACGTGTTGACCCAGTCCGCGTCCGCAAATCGTGGGTCATGGAACACCGCCTTCTGAAGCAGCGAGGTCATTCCGTGCGCCGAGGGTGCGCGGAGATACGCGGGCAGGAGGACGGGGAGGTAGAGCCGGAGAGCCTTCGCGGGGAGCTTCGGGACGAGTCCCGCCGCGTCGACGAGGACGAGCTTCTCGACCTGCGTTGGACGATCGATTGCGAGCATGACGGCCAACGTGCCGCCCATCGAACTCCCCACCACGATGACCCTTGGCAGCGCGAGCGCGTCGAGCAACGCGACGACCGCGCGGCGATAGGCGGACAGGGAGCGATCCTTGCCCGGGAGCGGCAAGCTGCGATTGTGGCAAGGCAAGTCCGGCGCGATCCATGGGTGGCCTGCTCCGAGGGCGTCGGCGAGGGGCAGCCACACCTCCGCCCATGCGGGATAGCCGTGGAGGAAGAGGATCGGAGTCGGGCTCCCGGAGCCCTGTGGAGTTCCCCCGCGTAGGTATCGGAACGTAACGCCGCCCGCCTCCACGAATCGCTCCTCGACGTTCGGAGGAAGGGTTCGGCTGGGGACGGTCGCGTCTACCACGTCCGTGGGAAGACGATTCAGCTAAAAGGCCTTCGCGGTCGAAGGCGAGTCACGGGGTGCGATACGTTCGGCTCTCCGGGCGGACCGCGCGACCGATCCAGTAGGAGAGCAGGGGCAAGGACCACCAGAGGACCCGGGCTTGCACGCCGCCGACCGTCACTTCCCAGAATTGCGGCGCAATCGCGACGGTCATGAGGGCGGACAAGATCACCAGGCGATTCCTCCCGTTGCGGAACAGCTGGACGGTCTTGGGCGGGACGAGACCCTTCTCCTCGATACTGAGGACGTGCGCGAATGCGGCAAGGATCAACATGATTCCCGACAGGTCGAGGGTGAAAAGGGTCGATGAGTAATCGCTCACGCGCGCGGCTTCCTCGGGGGTGAGTGTGGGGTTGACGACCTCGACCGTGTTGAGCAGGTAGGGGATCACCGCGACCAGGAGGAGAAGGACGACATTGAGGAGCGTGACCGCTTTCGTCTCGATCGGCAGGACGGACATGTAGGTCGTGTAGATCAGCCAGGCCGTGATCAGGATGAGAAACGTGAAGCCGAAGGCGACGATGTGACGATTGATCTCGTCGCCCGACGCGGGAGGACTCACGAGGAGGGCGAGTGATCCGATGGAGAGCGAGAGCCCGAAGATGAGATCGGCGAGCGTCTCGATCCGGGGACGCGGCCGTCGGCGCGCTTCCGCCTCGCGACTCTCGGAACCGGTGGCCAAGGTGTCCCGCTCGTGAATGCGATGTCGGTATTAGTTTTGCATCGTGAGCGGCCTTGTTTCGGCTCGACGCTTTTCCCGGGAATAGCGGACCCGGAGGGATCTCGCCACCGGAACAAACAATGTAAACTTCTGGAACCCATGTGGATTCTTTGCTTCGCAGCACCGGCGACGAAGTCAGCGCTGCACACAGCGGCCAGTGTCCTCGCGCGGCAGATTAACGGACCTACGAACCCTCTCCATGGCGACCAAACAGACGCCTGAGTCCGCGCGGCTTCGTCTGACGCCTCATCTGCCGCTCGCGGTCCGCCTGCATGCGTCCGCGAGCCGCCTTGTCTTGCTCGTATTTCCCGATTGCGTCGAGGAGAATTCTCCCGCCGGCCACTGCGTCATCGTTTCCAATCCAGCGTTGGAACGTGTCGGGAACTTCCAGGACCAGCCGGTTGCCCTCCTTTCGATGCTTGATTCCAACGAGGAATCCACGGTATTCGTCGATCTGCTTCTCCATGCCGGACTTGAAGTCAGCAAACCAAGGATTGCCTGTCATGATCATGTCGATTTGCCCATGCTCGATTGCCTCCAGCCAGCGCTCCCGCCCGATATCGTACACAGCCTCGACTGGTTTCTCAAGGAAATATGGTGGAGGTGCGCCGAGGCCCGCTAATCGGTACAGCGTCCTCATGGTTGCCCTTGCCGTGTGTAGGGCATCCAAGCTGACCACTCCATCTTCCATCTCCTTTCGCTCCTCCTCGAAATACTGACGCGTAAAGTACCGGTAAAGATCATTTTCCTCTGCGAACAGTGACCCCAAGAGCCTTTCGTTCTCTTCATTCTTCACGAAATGGACCTCGTAGTCCACGAACTTGACCCGCCGGGCCATCCAGTCCTTCCTTTCAAGGTCGTTTCCCAAACAAACGATGGCTGGGATGTCGCGGTCGGGTGACCACCACACTTCCCATAGCGACCGAATCAGGGCAGCCATGTCGGCGCCTGTCAGTTTCTTTCCATGCACCTCGTCGAACACGAGCGGGAACGACAAAACCCGAGGTATCGCCTTGCGGACCTTCGCCATCGACAGCGTTTCTGGGGCATTCAGGAGAGTCGATACCGCCTCGCCGACCATGAGTTTCAGACAGTACTCCATGAACCGCGTTTTTCCATTGCCCGCCTGTCCGGTCACGACAAGGTCTGGCGGGCCGACCCGGTCTGGGTACACCGCTCTCTTGCGTCTGTTCCAAGAGTTGAACAGTGGACAGGAGAACATGAAGAGCAAAGTCTCGCCCATCATCGCTTTGGCGCGTTCCTTGATTTTGACGCTCGCCGTCTGGCCGCGATCTATTGTCTCGATGTACCGTTCGATGCCCTTCAAGCCCCTTGAGACCGCCTCGGGACTCATGCCGTCGGCGGTGCGGATTCGCCGTTCGCCGTGGAACCCTATGACAAGCCTCTCGTCCCGCCTAATCCACGCGCTTGGCCAGTTGACAACCTCGTTCTTCCTAGACGTCTCGATGTAACCGGATGCCAAGACGACGCCGGGATCGAATGTCAGTTCATCTATCGAAGTTGGCTGAGGTATCCACTGACGGGTGGCGTCGACAAGTTTCTTCCGTTCAGCTGGGTCGGCCGGGAGGCGAATAGTGATGTTGCTGCTCTGTAGCGGTGCCGCTTCCGGGACATCCCGCATTTTCACAAGAGCCTGCCTCACGATGTCCTTGATTGTCAGGGAGACGGCGTCCCGTTCCTCCTCGTCTGACTCTGACTCCGCTGTGACCCATACTTGAAGGGCCTTGGCGCGTTGCTCGCCTGCTTCGTCGCCGACGTGTTCTGCTAACCTTCGCAAGTCCGGGAACTCGGCGCAGCCGGCCCGGATCGATTCATACAACTCCAGAAGGTCTCCGTACTCGTCCACTTTCGCGCTCGGGTAGTCGAGACGGATGAACAAGTTGCCCTGCCTCGATCCGGACAGGTTGTACGACGTGAACACGAATCTTATCGTCTCGTCGTTTTCGAGGATGTAGTATTTTGAATGCTCTCTCCGCTTCGGGAGGAGGGCCACGAACCGACTGGTCTGATAGAGGTTCAGCAAGCGATCGAGCGAGGTAACGTTCTCTTTCATCCCGCTTCTCACCGCATCCTCTGCGCTGTCATCTAACTGGTAGCCGAGAACTAGATCCAGCGACTCCAAGCCTTGGTCGAACAAGCGAAGGATGTCGTCCGTCTTCGCTACGTACGTGACGCAACGCATCCTTTTGAATCCGGCAACCAGCTTGTCGAAGTCGCTCGGACCATTGATTCTGCCCACCTTTCGCAGAGTCGATCTCATGGCAAGATCAGAATTCATGGGGCCAGATTCCAGACGGCTCCCGAAAATTGAAAGTTGGTGGAGACGGTTTCGGGATTCATCTAACGAATCTGGAGTTGCCAGTTGATTTCCTTTGGTCGATGAGGTCTCCGCCAAAGACAAGCTCCCCCGATTGTGCAGCGGTCGCGGTGCTTATGAAGTCATTGGAGAGCTGAGTGAACCAATCCAGAGCCAAGCTCAGACTTCGAGGAGAGTCGTGCTATCGAAATTTCCGCGAACCGGCGACGCCATTCAAATTCGGCAGGCAGTCTGGCTTAATAGGGGACCTGCCCGAGGCTCCCTCAACTTGCTTCTTCCCCCTCGGACGGTAGGCCCTGGCGTAGCGCCTCGAATAGCTGTCCCTTGCCTGAGATCCAGTCATGGATCCGAATTTTGCCCTTCTCCGTTCGAATAACTGTGTACTGACCCGTCGGAACATATTTCACGGACCGAATCTCGTCCCACCGAACGAAGAAGTTCCTCGTCCAAGGCGAATGCTTCCGAATTCCTCCTGGAGTCAACTGATACTCCGCGCCGAAGAACTCGACTGCGGTGGCCCATAGAGGTAGGACTAGAGCGACGATGATGATTCCGACAATTGCGAAGTTGGACGGAATCCATCCTGAAAGGTTCTGTAAGCCACGCGAGGTCACGAGGAAAAGGACCGACCATGCGAGGGCTACACCGACCACGAATCCCTTCCAGGCCCATCCGTAGGCCATGATTTCGTCCGCTTCGGAAGCCTCGCTGTGAAAACGTTTTCTCCTGAGAGTCGAGGCAACCGCGTGTGCGAATGCAACAATTAGGACGATTATGGTAACCAAGGTCTCGGTGGTGGCCATCCTGTCCTCGCTCTCCCTCGTCGGCTGAGCAATGTGTGCGTGGGCAGAAAAAGGAGGAGGGCCGGGCCAACTGACCCGGCGTGTCGAGAACAAGGGGTGGCCGTATCAGAGACTCTAACCGAACCCTGAGATCCCAAAAGTCGTACCGTTCCCATGGGTGGAGCGGACCCTGGAGGGATTCGCCGTTTCTCCATATGGGCATGTCAATGTCGGACGAAGCAGCGGACGAGCAAAGGTACGCCAAGAGCAGCAGGTCGTCCCGTCCCAGCATGAGGAGGGTCAAACGGCCCTCCTCGCTTTCCCGGACCTAGGGCCTGGTAGGATCCGCCGCCCAGAACGCGTCTTGCCCCAATCCACATTCCTAGAGTTGAGACGAACTAGTCAACAAAGGATGTGAACGTACCCGCAAGGTCTCCATACTTTGACTTGGCGGAGAGCCAGAATTCCTTGTTCTCGGGATCGCCGGGGCGGAAGAGGTGGTCGTACTTTATCCTGTCCTCGTCCGGGGGGAGTCGCTCGATGCAACGAACCGAGAATTCGCGGAGTTGTCGCGCCGTTACGAGGTGGGGGCTGAGGAGGACGTAGAGAAGAGCCAGCTTCTCGATCTCCTTGAGTTCATGTTTCCTCTCTTTTGAAGCATTCCTGAGGTGCTGCAGAGCGATGATGACTTTATCGCCGTTATTCAAGCGAGGGATCTCGAACTCGTTTTCGTCGGGGATACGACTGAGGAGATCCGAACCCTTCGGGCGCTTCCCGATCCTCTCCTTCATCTCGGTCAAACTCGCGGCCGAGCTGCCCGCCAAGATGAAAGTGCTGGATTGCGCTCCGAAGCGGCTGTGTTCCAAAGCAGTCAGGAGAGTTTCGAACGGCCAAGAATCTCCTGGACGCGCGTCGATTTCGTCCACGAAGCACAGACACGGCTTCTCAGTAGAGGTAACCTCCGCAATCTTCGTACGAAAGGCGGTCTCATCCAACTCCGTCAAGTTCACCTCTCGATATTCGACGCTCGCCCCGAGCGATGCCGCCAGTTGCCGCACAAAGTAGGTCTTTCCCGTTCCAGGGAGTCCCCAAATCAGGTAGTTCTCCGGTTCCCGAAATGAAGACGAAAGGCTGTTTGTTATCCGAAGCCTTAGATCCTTGAGCGAGTTTCGATCCTTCTGGTCGAACCTTCTGTAGCCGCCAATGACGCCAAAATCCGAAAGGTCGACCTTCCCCAGTTGGGCGATCAGTGCCGCCGCCTGTTGTAGTTCGTCACCAGCTTTTTTTCCTTCCAGACCCACCCTCTTCGTCAGCGAGGCGAAGCGGGGATCCGAGCGAATATTCTCGAACCAGAATTCCGAGTTGAGCTCGGTTAAGAGCGCCGAACGTTCCCGGTACGCCTTCTCCAACCATTCGAACGCGCTTTCCTTCTGTCCGAGGATCGAGTGCAAGGCAGCAATGTGGGCTGCGGCGGCTTCCAGGTTCGATACCTTTTCGGCTTCCCGCAAGATCTCCCTGGCTTCCTTCGAATTGCCGCAATGCACGTGTGCGTAGGCCAAGTCAACCTTGTAGAGCGGAGAATCAGACCCTCTCAGGGATGCAGACCTCCGAAGCTCCTCGATCCCTTGGTCACAAACGCCCATTTGAACCAGCGTCATGCCTAAGTTGTGATGCGCATCGGCGTGGTTCATGTCGATATCAAGCGCCTTGCGGAAGTAGGGAACGGCCTCGTCGAATCGATGGGAGTAGTACATCGCAGTTCCCACTTCGTAGTTTACCTGGGGTGACAGGGGGTCAAGCTCTAATGCATGTATTGTCTGCGATACTGCCTCGTCGAACCGCAGCTGATTCAGCAGAAGGTGCGCATATCGCCAGTAGGCCTTGGCGTAGCTCGGGTTGACGTCGATCGCCCTCCTGATTTCGGCCTCCGCTCCCGACAGGTTCCATTCAAACTGAAGCACTTTGGCAAGCGAGGTGTGTGCTTCGGCGAGGGTATCATCCAGCGCAATCGCCCTGAGCGCGTACTGCTTTGCCCGGGAAGATACTTCCTTGGAGGGGAGGGAACCTGCGAACGCCTGACCGGCATAAACGCTGCTGAGGGCGGCATGGGGCAAAGGATAGTCGGGTTCTCTCTCGATGGCCTGCTCGAAGTAAGAGATCGCTTGCTGGAGGTCCTCGGCCCTGCCAGTGGACTTGTAGTAGTGGTAACGGCCCTTCAGGTAGAGCGAGTAGGCGTCGGCCCCCTCGGCAGTCCCTTCAAGCGCTCGTCTGTCCACCGCGGCTAGCTGCACTTTCAATGCCGCTGCCACGCGCTTCGCGATGTCGCTCTGAATGTCAAGGACGTCCTTGACATCCCTGTCATAGGTCTTCGCCCACAGATGCTCCTCGCTCTGCGCATCGACGAGCTGCACGGTGACACGCAGCTTGTTCGGGCCCTTCCGGACACTGCCTTCCAAGACAGTCCCGACATCGAGCTCTCGCGCGATTTCCGCGATGCGCACGTTCTCTTTCTTGAACTTCATCACAGAGGTCCTCGCAATTACGCGAAGGTCATGCATTCGTGACACTGTCGTAATTAGCTCCTCCGTGAGTCCGTCCGCAAAGTACTCATCTTGCAGGTCTGGACTAAGGTTCATGAGGGGCAGGATGGCTATTCGTCTTCGATCGCGCTTCTTGACCGGCCTTCTCTCCGTAAGCGACAACAACGGCACCGTCAGATAGTCATCGTTGACGACGACAAAGGTCCCTGGGAATATATGTGTTAGCGGGCCCGGTGGCGTCTTCGTGAGTTGGGCTTAGACCCGCCGAGGTGATCCCATCGTGCAGGCGATCGTGGGGACGAATTGTCATCATGTTTCCGGCCTGGACCGCGGACCAAAGCTCGGAGCATCATCGAAATCTCCGCCAACAGGTTGCGCCTTTCGACGGAAGCGGCGGTCGCGCACTGGGCCGACCTGCGAACGACTCGAGGTAAGAAAGCCGCCCAAAGTGCCTGGGAGACTCTGGTCGTCAAGGCGTTGGATCGCGGCGTACAGGCGTCAGCAAAGGGTCGGACAAGCGAGCTCCGAAAATCACGACCCGCTCGGACGCATCGTCGGGGAGATAGCGGACCCGGAGGGGAGCGCTCCATTGACGCCATGAATCTCGACCAATGGGACGAGCAGCCGGGCCGCGAGGGGGCTCTGCTCCACAAGGCTTACCGTCCATCCCCACGACACCGCTATCGCGCTCCGGGAACCACTCTACGTGCCACGCTCGGATGAGGTCAAGGACCGCCGGGCCGGGGTACTCCCACCAGCCTCCCTCTCGTGCCTCCTGCACGGGGCGATCGCCCGGTTTGGAACCGTCGAAGAGATCGCCCATAAGGCCCTCTTCTTGGCGGCGCCCGAGTCCGGCTTCATCACCGGAATCACGCTCTCCGTGGACGGAGGCGCCGTCGCTGCGGGTGCGTACATGGTCGAGAAGTATCGGCGGCGAAAGGCCGGATTCGCTGCGCCGCCCCCCACCGAACGGTAAGCGAGCCCGCCCCAGGGCGCCGAGTATCTCTCGCCCGTCAACGGTTCAGGACGACGACACGACGCTGGTCGGCAGAGACAATCGGGGCGCCGACTTTTTTCGCTTGTCTTGCGTCGCGTAACGGTCGAGGTCCCCGAGGAGGTGATGCGCCTGACCCGGGAAGACATCGCCCAGAGATCGGGGTTTGCCGTCCTCGAACACCTTGGAGGATAGATGCTTCATCCCGAACGCCGCCAACGCGGTCAGGACGGGGATCGCATCCCGCCCCTTCGACGTGAGCCGGTAATGGACCTTCCGCTCATCCCGAGCGTCCGCGACCTTTTCCACCATTTCCTCTGTGCGCAGCTCGCGGAGGCGGAACGAAAGCACCCGCGGCGTCAAACCCGGATTGCGTGCCAGGATGTGGCCGAACGTGAGGTCGGAGCGAAAAGTGAGGTCGCGGAGGACGACGATCGACCATTTCCGACCGAAGATGCCGAGGGAGGCCCGAATGGGGCAGAGCAGCACACCCTCCGGTCTCTTGAAAGGAAGCGGACCCGGTTGGGGGGCATCAATCGGATCCGCGTGTGTCCGATGCATTGGAAACCCCTGCGATGATATCGATATGGATAGGATACTATTTCTACCTTTTGGAATCCCACGATTGAGACCAGATGCAACAGCCTAGCAGTCGCTATACTTCTCATCCCTGAAGGCTTGATATACTATCCAAAGTATACCCTCTGCCAATGACCGCGTCCGCCCAAGTCCCGAAGATGACTTCGCGCCAGCTCCGCGTCCTCCTGAGCCTCTCGATTTTCGCGCTCATGGTAATGTACGTCGAGATGATGATCGTCCCCGCGATCCCGACGTTTGTCGTGTTCTTCGGGGGCACGCCGATCTCGACCGTGGCGTGGATTCTCACCGCCTACCTCTTGGTCGGTGTCGTTGCGACGCCTCTCGTTTCGAGCCTGGGCGACATCCACGGCAAGAAGCGGATGATGGTGATCGTCCTCGGGATCTACGCGGTCGCCGCGACGGTCGCCGGATTCACCCCGGAAATTGCGACGTTCCTCGGGCTCTCGCGGCCCAATGCGTTGTACGTGCTGATTGCCGTGCGCGCGGTCCAAGGGATTGGCGTGTCGATCCTGCCGCTCGCCTTCGCAGTCATCGGCGAGGAGTTCCCGCCGCAACGGCTCGGCGTCGCCCAGGGGATCCTCGCCTCCACGTTCGCCATCGGAGCGGCGCTCGGCTTCTCCGTTGGAGCGTTCATCACGCAGTCGTTCGGGTGGCAGTGGACGTATCACTCTATCATCCCTGTCGCGGTGGCCGCGCCGTTCGTCGTGGGCCTCGTCCTGCGTGAGTCCAAGGTACGCCGCGACGTGCCGCTCGACGTCATCGGAGGAGCTCTCCTCGGTGGGGCTCTCGGCGCCTTCCTCGTCGGAGTCTCCGAAGGCCCGACGTGGGGCTGGGCCGATCCGTTTGCGGTCCACCTAGGCCCTCTGCCGTTCGGAGTCCCCGTCCTCCTCGGCCTCGCGATCGTCCTGTTCCTTGGATTCCTGCTCTGGGAACCGCGGGCGCGGAACCCGATGGTCGACTTCCGGCGGCTCGGGGAACGAAACATCGCTCTCGTCAACACGATCGGGATCGCGGCGACGGCTTCCCTGTTCTGCTTCCTCGTAGCCAGCCAAACCTTTTACCAGGCCCCCGTCCTCTCGGGCGGGTTCGGTCTCGCGATCTCGGAAGCGGGGCTATGGTCGCTCCCGACCGTTTTCGCGATGGCCATCGCCTCGCCCCTCATCGGCCGGTCCGTTCAGACCCGCGGGCCGCGCCCCGTGCTGATCGGCGGCGGCCTCTCCACGGCGGTGGGCGGGATCCTGATCGCGACCGTCCATGGTCAGATCTGGCAGGTCGCGCTCGAGGGAATCCCCGCGCTCGTCGGCGTCATGGCCGCGTTCATCGCGATGACGAACGTCGTCGTGCTCTCGTCCGCGCCGCAGGAGCGATCGATTCAGGTTGGGATCAACCAGACGTTCCGCAACGTCGGAGCGACGATCGGCCCGGTCTTGGCGGTCACGATCCTGGCGAGCTTCGCGGCGTCCGTCGTCGTGGGATATGCGCCCGCCGCGGGCACAGCTCCGGTGCCGATCTCGGTGATGCTGCCGACCGCCCAGGCGTACGCGTATGCATTCGCCGCGGTCGCCGCCCTCGGGGCGATCGGAGCCATCGCGTCTTCGTTTCTGCGGAACTACCGGTTCCTCGCCGATGGAACGCGCGTCGGCTCGGGGACCGCGACACCGTCGCAAGTCCAAGAAGCTCTCGAGTCGTGATCTCTCGATGACTTTGACCGACTCGAACCTGATGTGCGGACCGCTCTCGGCGTGTCTCCTTCTACGAGATGCTTGACCGTGTCGGATTCGATCTCGACCCAGTTCGCGGGCAGGTCGGGACAGACCGCGAGACTCTCGCCCGAGCGGGCTTTGTCCCCAACCGACAACTCCTTTTCTCTCCGTTCCAGCAGCTTGACGCCAGGCCGCTGAGCGAAGCCTTTCACGAATTCACCCCAGGAGTCCGCACGCTACAGTCGGCAATCGTCTCGGCGACGGCCGAGGCACGCGAACCGACGATTTCCCGAATCGTGTTGCGGCTCTCTGGTACAGAGCAAGCGCGCAAGCGCACAATATCCTCCAGACCGCCCTCGAGGAGGTTGCTCCCGGCGGGGAGTTCGTCCTGGGCCCTGTCTCCCGACTCGCGACCTGTCCGCCGACAAGATTCACGGCTAGGTAAGTCCTCTTACAACGGTGATCTGTCTGGCCTCCGCCACTTTTCCTTCGACGACCCTCATGGCCATCTCTTGCAGGAAGCCAACGAGATTGCGGCAGTATAACTCGTAGGGACCCGGTCGATCCAACAGACGGTACGTGTGCTTATCGAAGGAAACCCGGATGGACCCCTGCGAGTCAACCCGTATCGCCGTTTCGCCAAACGGTAGGAGGACGAGAGCGCCTATTCGGGACAGCCCCATGATTCGGGCCCACCTGACGGTGACGCTCCGACGGCAGATGCGAACGAAGTCGGCGAGTCGTTCCCGGCGCAAGAACCGTCCAAGTCGGATCCACATTGGGAACATCGACGAATCGAGTGACATCATGAACGGGACCGGGTCGTCTCTCGTCGGGCGGGTGTCCAACATCGACTTCAGGAAGAGCGGATGGATGAAACTCAGGGGTTCTCGGCCAAGATCCCTCATGATGCCCTTCGCAAGAAGAAGAATTGAGAGCAAGACACAGAACGTTGCGGCTAGAGCGAGAGGTCCGATCCATGAGAGGTCCACGACCCCGAACAGTGCAAACAGGGCAACCCCCGTCAACAGCAAGACCACCGGTGGCCAGGCCAAGAGCGGACCGGGACTGTCCCTGACGAAAGGGAGGACCGTGTAGAGCGCACCCAAGGCCACGACTACTATGAGATAGGCCGGAGCGCTGAGGACAAATCCAAGGGGAAAGAACGTGAGGACAGCGCTCGAGGCCACCAATACGACGATCGCAAAACGGACAAGGGCCCGACTTCGAGGCCGCGATAAACGACGTGTTCGTCCGGATTCTGCCTCAGTGGTCACGTTCTGTCTCGGTCCCCTGGCCTGGCTCGATGGATTCTATATGATGCAATGGAAGACCACGTAGGGAGCAGGCCGATACGCTTCATTCGTGCAAAGCATGGACCAGTATAACCACGTTATTCCCACTGGTATCGCACACGCAAGAATGCAGGCTTCGCACGGGGGACCCTCGGGATCTTCGTTGCAAGGGTATGCACAGCCCCTGCACACACGAGGAGCCCTTGGGGAGGCTTGTAGCTGCCGAGGCAAGTCCAAAACGTGGACCAACTCCAGGTGCGCCTTATCTCCACGGTTTCATAGCCCCAAGCGACATGTCCGCACCGTCGGGTTGTATTCATAAATTGTCCAAGGGGTAGGTCCTCCATCCGCCCCGCCCCCGTCAATAAGTCGTCGTTCGAGCCGGCCGCTCGGATCGATTCGATTCGCTGGATTGTTGCTCGTGTAAGCGTAGAAGTTGGCGCCGCCACAAGTTCCGGCGGGGTCCGTTTGGAGGAATCGGCCGGTTGTCGTGTCGTAGTACCGAGCGCGTAGGTAGTACAGCGAATTCCCGTTGACATTTTCCCGGGAGGTGAACCGGTAACGATCCGACGACCCAGATTGATAGCGAGGATTCAGGCGCATTGCGGTCTAGCGCCCTTCGGCGGATGGGAGATTGGGGGCGGGCGACCCCTTGCACCAACTTTGGAGGCGGCGCGCGGGGCGCCCCGCCAGGTTACCCCCGCAGATATCACTCGGCGGTCATGGTTGCATACGGATCACATTGAAGGTCGAGGGACCGTTCTCTTCGGCGAAGAGATAGGGTGGGCAAGATGACCACAATCCCCAACATCTCGACGGAGAGTCCGACGGTTGTTCTCTTCGCGCTCTCCGCGGTGTTCTTGTTGTCTTCCATATTCTGCGAAGAACTCGGCCGAATCCTGCCGATTGAGTGCATCTGGTACTGGGTAGGTTTCGTTGTCTTCCTGGGTGGCGGCATCTTCGCAATGGTAAAACCACGAAGCTGATCAATCGGCGCTGGCCTGACTTGTCCCGAAGCATTAGCTTTGGGGCCATCCCTTGCAAGGGAGCCCATTCCGCCTCAAGGTTGGGACTCGAAGACCGCCATCCGCGTCCTCGCCGCGGCCGTCCTCGCTTGCAGGAAGGCAAGGGCCGAACCGACAATCAAAACGAGAGACCCGAAGGTGCTGACGTACAAGCCACTGCCGGGTGAGGTTTCGTAGCTGTAGGGATTTGGAGGACCCCCCCACTGCGTCACGCCGAAGACGCGAAATCCAAAGACGGCAAGAGTGAGCTGTAAGGCCAAGGCTCCGAACACAGCGGCAGCGACCGCAGTACCTTCCGTGGGAAGCGCGACATACTCGGTCCCGATGAGGCCTAAGAGCAACACAACGGCGCCGAGAAAACCAAAAGTGGCGGCAAGGGAGTCGATGGTGCTCGGGACGCTCGACCAAGAATAGGAGATCGTCGCCCAAGGGAGAAACACGCCCACGATCGTAATGAAACCTCCCACGATACCGAGAGCCCTCCCAACGCCTATCCTCTTCCTTTGGAGATCCGACCCACCGCGCATTCGATGCCGGCGCAAGACCACGACCAACACGATGGCCGCGATTTGGGTCGGGATAGCCGCGGTAAGCAAGGCATAGATGAGCCACACCCCAGGCGAATTCACAAACAGATTGTCGAAATTTCGCGGATCGCGGCCCCTGACTACGACCAAAAGAATCCCTGCCAGCGCGAATACGAGCAGGGTTGCCCCGGCAATCAATGAAAGTAGACCCTCGCGGTCGCTTTCGACGAAGGGTCTCGAGATGGACTCGACGATCGGCCGGGAGACGCCGCAGCTCACGCATGCCATGTCCTCGCCGACGTTCAGCTGCTTACACTCGCCGCAGAGCCACCACGTGGCCTCCGCCTCCGACACGATTGGCTTCCACGACGCCAACCCATCCGGATAGGCGTGACGCTTAATGACGGTTGTCAAGGGAGGAGGCGGAAGGGACGATACCGCCCGCCCACACGAGGATAGACTTATTCTCTTTCTGATGCATCCGAACAACTGTCCGTTGCTTTCGGTCGGACGGCGAGGGCCGATGAATTGAGAAACGCACCTGCGCTCGTGGTGGCCGTCATAGTTGTGCTCGGCACCGTGTTTGCAGGGGTGTATCTTGGTCGTTTCGGCTTCCCTGAACGGGCGAGGGGAACGGAGGACGAATCAATCCAAAGTCTCGCAGCCCCGGCCCCAACGCCGGACTCGGGGGCCGGTGCCATCGTGACAAATGTCAGCGTCGGGTTCCATCCCGTCGGCGTCGGGTACAACGGCGGGAATGGGTACGTCTACGTCACCAGCAGTGATTCGAACACCGTCCGCATGATCAGCGGAACGAAAGTCGTTGCGACGATCCGACTCGACTGCGGTCCCCATACGGTCGAGTTCGGTCCCTTCGGGGTGGCATACGACAGCGCAAATGGATACATCTACGTCGCCAACGATGGCTCGAACGCGGTGACCGTAATTGACGGAACGACCGTGGTAGCGACGGTCCCCGTTGGGAGCGGTCCTCAGGGAGTTGCGTATGATAGCGATAACGGCTACATCTACGTGGCGAACCATCGGTCGAACACGGTGAGCGTGATCGACGGGACCGCAGTTGTGGCGACGGTTCCGGTCGACAACGGTCCCATTGGCTTGGCGTACAACCGCGGAAACGGCTACGTGTACGTGGCGAACGATCGGTCGGGCACGGTGAACGTGATCAACGGGACGACGGTCGTAGGGTGGATTCCGGTCGGGGCTGTCCCTCGCGGTGTGGCGTACGACGACCTGAACGGATACGTCTACGTGACGAACGTTGCCGTGAACAAAGTCACCGTGATTAGCGGGAGGACGGTCTTGGCGACGGTGACGCTTCCAGACGGGAGTGGTCCATGGGGCGCGGCCTATAACAGCGGGAACGGGCAGGTCTACGTGACGAACGGTGCCTCAGGCAGCGTCAGCGTGATCAACGGGACGACGGTCGTAGGGCTGATTCGTGTCGGGGGCGGTCCCATCGACGTGGCGTACGATAGCGGGAACGGCTACGTCTATGTCGCGAACGGTGCGTCGGACTACCTCAGCGTGATTTCCACCACATCGGTACCCACCCAATCGGCCAAGAGTCTTGCTCCCCCAGAACCGGTGGCGGACTCAGGGGGCGGAGAAGGCACCGTCGTCGTCACGGTTCCAGTCAGCGTTTCTCCCCTCGCAATGGCGTACGATAGCAGGAGCGGGTACGTCTATGCGGTGGGCTACGCGAACGTTGTTAGCGTAGTGAACGAGACGTCCATCGTGGCGACGCTCCGGGTCGGCGAAGACGCTCTCGGCGTTGTCTATAACAGCGGGAACGGCTACGTCTATGTGGCGAACACGAACTCGAACAACGTCAGTGTGATTTCCGGGACGACGGTCGTGGCGACGATTGCGGTCGGGCAGACCCCCCTGGCGATGGTCTATGACAGCGGGCATGGCTACGTCTACGTGGCGAATGGGAACTCGTATAGCGTCAGCGTGATCTCCGGGACGACGGTCGTGGCAACGGTTCCCGTCCAGAACGGTCCTGATTACCTGGCGTATAACAGCCGGAACGGCTACGTGTACGTAACGAACGACCGCTCAGGCAGTGTGAGCGTGATCAACGGTACAACCGTGGTAGCGACGGTCCCGGTCGGGAACATTCCCGATTACCTGGTTTACAACAGCGGGAACGGATACGTCTACGTGGTGAACTGGGAATCGAACAGCGTCAGCGTGATTGACGGAACGACCGTGGTGGCAACGGTCCCAGTCGGGAACCAGCCTCATGGCGCGGTGTACAGCAGCCGGAATGGCTACGTGTACGTGACGAACGACGCCTCGCACAACGTCAGCGTGATCAACGGGACGAAGGTCGTGGCGACCGTTCCGGTCGGGACTGGTCCCGGGGCTGTAGCGTACAACAGCGCGAACGGCCATGTGTACGTGGCGAACTTCCAATCAGATAACGTCAGCGTGATCGACGGCACGACGGTCGTGGGGACGATTCCGGTCGGACCCAATCCCATCCTTCCCGTGCCGGTTCCAAACAATCCCGATTACATCGTGTACAACAGCGCGAACGGTTACATGTACGTGGCAAACTTCGAGTCGAGAAGCGTCAGCGTGTTCTCCACGATCACGCAACCCCTTGTGACGTTCACAGAGACGGGGCTGCCCGCTGGCACCTGCTGGTTCGTCACCCTCGGCGGCTCGCCGGCTAAATTCAGCGCGTCCTCGATTAGGTTCTCAGCGCCGAACGGGACGTTTTCCTATGAGATGTGGTTGGTTCCCGACTACACGGTCTACCCCGTTTCGGGGTCGGTCCAGGTCAGCGGCGCGCCTGTGGACGTGGAGATCGCCTTCACGCCGATCACGTATATGGTGGTGTTCCGTGAGACGGGGCTTCCATTCGGGACATCATGGTCGGTCACCCTGGGTGGAACCACACACAATTCGACAACCGGCATGTCAACTTTCGCGGTACCCAACGGCAACTATTCTTTTTCGGTTGCCTCCGTGCCCGGGTTCACGGTTTCTCCCTCGTCCGGAAATCTCACCGTGGGCTGGAGCGCGGCGAGCCGATCCATCTTCTTCACGGTAGTTCCCTCAACACTGCTCGGCCTGCCGGTTACGGTGGTGGGAAGCATTCTTACGGCGGTGCTCGCCGTCGGTGTCGTGCTCCTCTTGATTCGTGCTAATGACAAACGGCGCCTCCCCCCAGGGCCTCGCTGAAGCGGCGTGATCACCGCCCGGAAGATTGAGAGACGACCCAAGCGAGACTTCCTCGCTGAGGAGACGACACCTCTCACTGCCGTGGACCTCGAGGCCGTAAGCCAGAAGCTCATGAGTGTAGCGTCAGAGCTTGCCGCATTCTACGGTGGCATCGATTTCGCACTTGAGAAGCGTCGATCCGGAAGATAGACGGTCGAAGCGAAGGCGCCGCCGTTTCCGGCGGGCATGGCGGGAAATGAGAGAGAGGGCATCGACACGCTGCTCAGAGCAGAAGGGGGCTATGGCACTCCGGGTGAACCCACCGCTCGCACGGCCGGGCTTAGCTAGCGCTTGACGAGCAAGTCGATTGATGCGACGATCCGATGTTTGTCGGTGGGCCGGCAGCCCCTGAGAGTTCGAAGCTCACCCGGGGAATTGTAAAGAAAGGCGCCTAGACACCCCAACCCTCGAGGACCTTTTCCTGCAGGAAGGGAAGGAGTCTCGGAGATGGTGTGGCGAGGATGGGACTGCGGACGCGCCCGCCGTCGTCGACAACGAGGAGTCCAACCCCTTCCGCTTCGAAGGCCCAACGCTCGCGATAGGCGTGGTGTGCTGCGGCCAGAGGCATAGCGACCCAAGCGTGGTCGGCGGCGAGCTGGTATGCGATCGCCTGTCGAAGCGCTTCGGCCCATCGATGCATTTTCATTTCGACCGCCGTGACGGTTATTCCTCGCGAGCCGACAAGATCCGCTCGACGACCGAGAATCGGGACCTCCATGCGAATGTCGAATCCGGCATCATTCAACCACGTCGCAACCGGCTCGCGAAGATCCGACTCGAAATGGAACGGCACAATTCCTCAAATGTACCTCTAGTGTAAAATACTGATCACGGGTTGCGCGCGACGATATCGCAGCGTCGGCGATCGCAAGGACGAAGTTCGATTCCCTGAAGTGGATTCGAACTCAAGCCGTTCGGTAGTGGACGACCGGACAGCCAAATGTCATCGAAAGGTTGCGCCTTCATGATGGGAGCGAGCGCAGCGGTCGCCGCTTTGTCATTGAGGGATGCGCTCAAACTACGTATGGGCGGGCCGGGAGTATTCGAGCCGCCCGCGAGGGGGTAACTTTTTCGGATCGCCGCTAAGCAAGCCGCCTAACGAGGAACGGAATCGAATCGTCGTCTTGGATTTGCCTACCCGGAGAATACTGCAGCTCGGTCCCGGATCGGGTCCCCTCTTCGGCGAGATCCAGCAACTGTTGGAAATATGACTGAAGAGCTGGAGTATTCCCCGTCACGGAGAAGGAGGACGGAAGTTCGTCCTTCCCGAGAAGCGTCCAAGATTCCGATTCCGCCAGCATCAGAGGCTCCGTTGGACCTTGAACCGGCCTCGCGGAGTAACGGAACGTCGCGATGCCGTCCTCAGCTGGGGGATGTCGGCGGAGTGGCAGTCGTGCGGTGTGTGAGATCGTGACTTCGTAACCAGATTGGAACGGTCCGAAGAAACCTCCCGGCTGGGTTCCAGAGTACAGGTGTAGGTAATCTTGCTGGGCGCAGGCCAAGAGGAAGTTGATCCCGAAGTGCAGCAAGCCGATTCGATCTCCCTCGATTTCGACGCAACCGTCTCGGACTGAGTTGGTCAATCGATACGCTCCTTTCTTCGGCGTGTACTTCCACAACCGTTCGTAGGCGTCGCCGAAATGGCCTCGATGGGCCGCCTCCAAGTCGGGCCACTCATAGGTCGTCACGACGAACCTCATCCGGTTTTGGAGGCGGAAGCCCGTTAAGCCTCCAGGTCTCCCCAAGTTCTCGCGGGAACAGAAAGACCGTGATGATGTTGGCGAGCCCTGTTGACCCAATCACGCGGTTCACTTCGCAGATGCAGAGGCGGCCCCAATAGGCGTCGTTGAGCACGATCGCCAGTCCTCCAGGAAGGTTCACGAGCGTGTGGACCTCAAAGTCGCCGTTGGACGAGCCATAGATGTCGCTGCCATGCTCAACCAACCGGGTCCAGCTTGCCTGGGCTTTCGCAGGGGCTCGCCGAAGCCACTCTTCCAGTTGATGCCGGATCCGGTCTTCCGACGTGACCGACGCATTGTTTACCGCGCGCTAAATCATTTGGATTCCCATCGACATGCCTCGGCGAGTTAACGGATTGGCCGATCCGCTCGCGTCTTTTTTGTGAGGGAAGCCTTCCCGGAGGCCGGATCCAGCCCGGGTAAACTTAGGTGAACGAAGTAACGTCGGGCATGCGTGGGACAGACAACTCGGGTGATGCTCCGTGAATTGACATTCGGTGTGCCGGGGGTCACCAGACGAAGAATTGATCAGGCTGCGAGGAGCACTTCGCGCGGCGGAGAACGTTATTGGGCCTTTTCGCCATGGGATTCGTCCCTACAGTACCTTCAGGCGTTTCGGCGCAGGATAGTGAAACCCGCCCGTCGCGCGTTTTGGCCTTGGTTGCCATTGGATTCAGTCCCCTATACCTACGCAGCCCGTTCTCCGACGTGGTTATGAAAACTGAGAGCCAGAATCAAATGAAACCCGATTTTCCGGCAAAATGGCAGCGGACCCGGAGGGATTCGAACCCTCGACAGCCGGATTAGAAATCCGGTGCCCTATCCGTGCTAGGCGACGGGTCCGGACGCAGGGACAGAACGGCAATCTTAATAAGCATTCGACCGCGCACCGGAGAATCGTTATGTAGACCGCCCCATCCTTCCTGAATCGCGGAGTTTCGACATCATCCAGGTCGTCGTCCTCGGGGCCGGAGCCATCGGATCCGTCACCGCCACATTGCTCGCGAAGAGCCCGAAGGTGGAACGGTTGGTCATCGCGGACCGGAGCCTCGAGGCCGCGAAGGCGCTCGCGACAAGCCTTCCAGACGGACGGGCCGAGCCCGATCGAATCGATGCGTCCAAGGTCGAGTCGATGGTCGACGCGTTCAAAGACATCGACGTCGTCCTGAACCTCGTCCTCCCGCGATTCAACCTCCGGATCATGGACGCGTGCTTGAAGTCGGGCGCGCACTACGTCGACGCGGCGACGGATCTTGCCCTCGCGAAAGAGAAGCCCGGAGAAGAGGTGTCTTCACCGCCCGAGTCCTTGCAGCTCGCCTACGACGACGCCTTTCGCGACGCGGGCCTCGTCGGCCTGCTAGGGATGGGTCAGGATCCCGGGATCTCGAATATCCTCGCACGGCTTGGGGCCGACCGCCTTGACGAGGTTCAGGAGATCCTGGTGCGCGATGGCGACAACGGATCGGTCGAGGGCTATCCGTTCGCGTCCCTCTGGTCCGCGGACACGCTGATCGAGGAGGTCCTGATGCCCGCGCTCGCGTTTCGGGATGGGAAATTGCTGCGACTCGGTTCCCTCGAAGGCGAGGAAGTCTTCGAGTTCCCGCCTCCCGTCGGGCCGCTCCCGGTGTACAACGTGGACCACGAAGAGACGAACACGCTCCCGCTGTTCATCGGCAAGGGCCTCCAAGCGATGGACTTCAAGATCGCGATCCCGAAGGATCTCGCGCACGCCCTCCTCGTCTTCCAGCAGTTCGGACTGCATCGAGGCCATCCGATCGAGGTCGAGGTCAAGTCGACGGGCGAGAAGGTGAAGGTCGCCCCGCGCGATATGCTCGCGGCCCTCATGCCGGATCCGAAGAGCCTCGCCGGGAAGGCGAAGGGCGCCGCGTGCCTCGCGGTGATCGTCCGAGGTCTCAAGGACGGCGTCAAGGCGGGCTGGATGCTCTGGCAGACATTGGACCACCAGGAGTGCTACCGCAAATACGGCTTCAACGCAACGAGCTATCCTGTCGGCGCGCCGATCGCGATGGCAGCGGAGATGATCGACCGCGGGGACATCGCGCGTCGCGGGGTGTTCCCGCCGGAGGTCCTCGACCCCGGTCCGTTCCTGAAGTATCTCCCGGAATACGGCATCACGATCGAGGAGAAGCGGCTGGCCTAGGCTCCGACGCAGCCCAGCGATCCGGCGAGGCCGGCACGCCGCCGAGAGCCTTCGCTTCGCGCACCCCGTTCACCGCCGCGCGCGCGACCTGTTGCACCGCGACGTGATGCAGGACGTCGAAGGCGCGATAATCGAGGCGTCGGCCTTTCGTGGTTCCCGTCGCGAATCCCAGGAGGGTGTCGCCGTCGGCCGACATGTGCGCCGGCCGCACCGCGAGCGCGATCCCGTCGTGCGCGAGTTCGACCAGACGCGCGAGTTGTTCGTGATCGAGCGGTGCATCCGTTCCCACGACTCCAATGGTTGTGCCGGCCCGAGTGGTCGACCGCTTCAGGTACGCGTCGAGTGCGTCGTCCATGTCGAGGAATCCTTTGCCGTCCTCGCGGAGCGTGCCGCCGACCGTGCGGTTCGCGAAGGGATCGAAGACGTTCCCAACGCAGTTCGTGACAACGATCGCCCCCACCGTCCACGGGCCGACTTTCCTCGCGCTGCTCCCGAGCCCACCTTTCGTGCCGCCGGTGCGACCGAAGAACGGGCCGACCGTCGCGCCCGTGCCGACGCCAACGTTGCCCTGCTCCACCGGCCCCGTCGAGGCGTTCGCACAGGCCTCATACCCGAGGTCGGTGTAGTCGAATCCTTCCGTGTCCGCGAACTCGAGGTCGTAGATGTTCGTCCCCATGATGCCGGGCATCTTCCCGCCGCCCGTCCGCGACGCCAGCTTGTGTTCGAGCAAGAAGCGGCGGATCCCCCGCACGGCATCGAACCCGTAGACGTCGCCGCCGGTCAGGAGGAGCGCATGACGCTCGATGAACGTCTTCCCGAGGTCCGATGCGGCCGTGTCATAGGTTCCAGGCCAGCCGCCGCGCGCGTCCGCGAAGGCGATCGCCGGCGGATCCAGGAGGACGACCGTCGACCCGGTGCGGCGATTCAGATCCTGCGCATGGCCCACCCGCACGCCCCGAAGCGCCGTGAGCGTCGCGTTCTTCGGGATGGCCAGACCCCAGGACCGCGGCAAGTCGCGGCGACGTATTTAATCGATGGGAAGGACCCCCGAGAGCCCGGTTGCGTCGTACCTCTAAGTAGAGGTATGAACCCGGCGCGGGGAACTCATGCCGGAATGTCTGCGACCTCGAAGGCCGCCCCGCGTGCCTCGAGTTCCGGCCGCACGGTGTCGGGCGGCAGTTCCTCCGGCGCGAGGACTCCCTTGCGAAGCGCCCTCGCATCGATGAGGGCGACGCCGGCCGACGCAGCGGCGGCGGTCAGGAACCGCTCGGCGGTCGTCCCACGGCGACGGTTGGCCTCCCGGTGCTCCATCGTGATCGATGCGCGGACCGTGCCCTTCGACCCATCGGCCTTCGTCCCGCGCACCTCGACGACGATCCCGAGCGCCCCCGCGATCGGCCCGATGAGCGTCGACGGCTCGGGGATGCTCGCCAGGAAGGCGTCGCGGAACGGCAATTGGGTCGCGCCGACCTTCACCTTCCGATCCGACTCCAGCAGGCCGAGCGCCTGGAACGCCTGGAGCGCGCGGATCAGGTCCGGATTGATGTCGTGCTTGTAGTCCACCCAGCCGACGGCCTTGCCGAGTCGCGTCGGGAGCGTGAGGACCTCCTCATGCCGAAACAGGTGGACCTGCCGCTTCCCGATCGGGGAGGGGAACTCGTACACCTCTTCCCCGCTTACCGGCTCTTGCTCCAGGAACGCCGTGCCGTTCCAGACGATGGGCATCGAGAGCGCATCGCGCACGAAGATCTCCCGCGAGTAGAGCGGAAAGCCGTCCGTCGCCTTCTCGCCCGTCGTGGCCTTCCGGACGAGGATGCGGTCGATCGTGGTCAATCGATCCGACGCGACGCGCGCCATGACGTTCGAGATTCCCGGGTCGGATCCGAGCGAAACGATCCCGGTGATGCCGCGCTCTCGCCATCGGTCGTCGAGCGCAAGTTGCTCGAGCACCCCGCGGTTCCCGCCTTCCTCTCGCGGGCTGTATCCAGAGCAGTCGACGTACCCGCAGCCCGCCTCGAAGCACGCCTCCATGACCGCGAGGTTGTAGTCGGGCAGCGTCGCGTTGATCGCGACGTCGACGCCGGCGAGGACGCGGCGCATCACGTCCCGGTCCGTCACGTCCCCTTCGACGGCCGTGATCGCCGCGGTCTTGCCGAGGGACTTGAGCGCGCGGGACCGATCGCCCCGCTTGTCGAGGATCACGATTTCGTTCACGCGGCGATCCGACGCGAGCTCGAGCGTGAGGATCCGACCGAGCCCGCCCGTCCCGAGGATCGCCGCCTTCACGCGCGCGTCGATGCGGAGGCCACCGCTTAGAGGTTTCGTCCTCGTTTCCGCGGCGGCGCGCAACGATTCCGTCAGGTGACGAGATCGGAAATCCGCGATGGGCCAGCGTAGACGTTGAACCGCTCTCCGCGCGCGAACCCGACGAGCGTCATGCCGAACTCGTTGGCGAGGGTCAGGGCCAGGCTCGACGGTGCCCCGACCGCAACGACGAACGGGATGCCGGCGACCGCGGCCTTCTGGAGGATCTCGAAGCTCGCCCGACCGCTCACGGCGAGCACGCGGTCCGAGAGCGGGACGTCGCCCGCGAGGAATTGTTCGCCGATCACCTTGTCGACGGCGTTGTGTCGCCCGATGTCCTCCCGCAGCGAGAGCAGATCGCCATGGGCGTCGAACAATCCCGCCGCGTGGAGCCCGCCGGTCTGGGAGAACAGGTCCTGTCCCTTCCGCAGCTTCTCCGGCAATGAGGAAATCATGTCCGCCGAGATCACGGGCCGGTCCATTGGAATCGGATGGCGTGCGGCCACGCGCACCGCCTCGAGCGACGTCTTGCCGCACACGCCGCACGAGGAGGTCATGTAGAAATGGCGGCTCAGTCGATCGGCCTGGAAGTCCATGCCGGCGCGGAGGACCGCGCTCACGATGTTGTACTCCTGGGGCACCTGGGAATCCGTGCAGTACTCGATGCGTGCGATGTCGCGCTTGCGGGCGACGATGCCTTCCGTGAACAGGAACCCCGCCGCCAGTTCGAAGTCGTCCCCGGGTGTGCGCATCGTCACGGACAGGGAGCTTGTCGTCCGCTGCTTGCCATGGCCTTGCTCCACGCGAATCTCCATCGGCTCTTCTGAGGCGATGCGGTCGTTTTCCTCGGCAATCCACACGCGGTCTCGTTTCCAGACTTTCGCATCCACGGTGGGTCCGGGCCGGTGCATCCGATCACCCCGTCCTCGTGGCGGAAGCCATCCTCACGATGGCGTTGTAGTCCGGCATCTCGCAGTGCGGATCGACGATCCCGCGGCGGATGAGGACGTTCCCTTCCGGCCAGTAGATTTGCAGGTTCCGCGGTCGGATCGGTGCAATGCGACACGGACCGCGGTACTCGCCCAGCTCATTCGTCAGGACGACCTCGTCCCCCTCCCGAACGCCGATCGCCTTCGCGTCGTCCGCGCTCATCAGGACGTCCCGCCGCCGCGCCCCGAGCAGATGGTCGACCTCGCCGTGGATCATCGAGTTGAACTGCTTTCCGCGGCGGGTGCTCAGGAGGAAATGGCCTTCCGGCAGCTCAGTCCCCGGCGGGCTTAGCGAGGTGAAGGTCGCTCGGCCGTCCGGCGTTGGGAAGTTCCCGCCATCGCACAGGCGCGGTCCGCCGTATTGGAATGCGTCCCCTTTCGCGCGGAGGTTCTGGATCCCGTAATACGTCGGGATGGCCTTCGCAATCTCCGCACGAATTGCGTCGGCGTCCGCGAAGTGGATGAGGCCGGCCGATTCCGGCAGGGCGTGTTCGGCGAGGTCCATGAAGATTTCCCACTCGGCCTTCGCCTCGCCGATCCGCCGGCCGGGGATCTCGGGCGAGAAGTACACGCGACGCTCCGTCGACGTCTCCGTGCCGCCACCCCGCTGCTCGTACCGGGTCTGCGCTGGGAATAGGAGGACGGTGTCCGCGGGATCAACGAGCATCGCGCTCGTCACGACGAGGTCCTGGTGAATCCGCAGCGGGATTCGGCCGAGTGCCTCGCGGACGTACTCGGGTTCGGGGAGCGTCTCGAGGAAGTTGCCGCCGGCCATGTACAACACATCGAGGCGGCCCTCGTGCGCCGCATCGACCATTCCGACCGCGGTCATCCCCGGGCTCGTCGGGGGCCGGAAGCCCCAGAACTCGGCGAAGCGGTCCGCACTCGCCTCATTGACCGGAAAACCAATTCCGTATGCGCCCGGTTGGGCACCCATCTCGGACCCCCCTTGCACGCCGCTGTGGCCGCGGATCGGGACGAGCCCGCACTTCTCTCGGCCGACGATGCCGCGGGCCAGGCCCAGGTTCACGATCGCCTTCACGTTGTCGACGCCGAACCGGTGATGCGTGATGCCCATGCTCCAGACGAAGACGGCCGATCGGGCCTGGGCGTACATCCGGGCAAAGTCGAGCATCCGCTGCCTTGAGACGCCGGCTTGACGTTCGAGCTCCTCCCACGGTTGCGACGCGATCTCCACGCGGACCGCGTAGAATCCCGTCGTGTGCTGCTCGATGAAGTCCTCATCGAGCCACCGATTCTCGATCAAGTGCCTCAGTACACCGTTGATGAACGCGATGTCACCGCCCGTGTGGATGGCGAAGAACTCGTCTGCGAAGCGGGTGCCGAAGAGGGCGCTCTCCGGGACCGACGGAACCCAATAGCGCTCGAGACCCGGCTCCCGCATCGGGTTGACGACCGCGATCTTCGTGCCTTTCTTCTTCGCGTAGTAGAGGTACTTCGTCGTGACGGGCTGGTTGTTCGGGACGTCCGATCCGAAGAAGACGATCAGATCGCTCCCAATCCAGTCGGAGTATGAGCACGTGGAGGCGGCGACGCCGATGGTCTCCTTGAGGCCGGTCGTGCTCGGCGAGTGACAGGGCCGGCTCGAGTTGTCGATGTGGTTCGTCCCGAGGAAGCGCGCGACCTTGTTCGCGACGTAATACGACTCGTTCGTCATGCCGCGCGAGGTGATGAAGAAGGCGAGCCGATCCGGCGTCGTCCGGCGGATTCGTCCGGCCGCGATGTGCAACGCCTCGTCCCAGGGGATCCTCCGAAATCCCGCATCACCGCGTCGGCGGATCATCGGATACGGCAGGCGACCGAGCGCGCGAAGGTCGCTGGAGCTCTCCAACCGCAACGAGGCGATGTCTTCGAGCCGGCGGGTGTCCATCCGGCCCATCGTGTTGAGCGGGAGGAGATCCAATCGCACCGTGCAGAGGTGGATCCCTTTCATGGTGAAGTCGCGGAGTCCCGTCGTTCCGAGGGCGCAACCGTCGCAGACGCCGTTGTGCAGGATCCGCCACGTGAAGAGCGGCGCGTGCTTGTTGTTCCACGCTGCGCGGACGACCTCGGTGTAGTTGTGGGGCTTCGTGACACCGAGGCCGAATGGGATGGGGCTCACGCGACGGACGCGAGACCGCCTTGGTTTCGAAGGCACGGTTCTGAGATGCGACGACCGCTTATGTTTCCTTGGTTGGCCGAGAGTTCGGATACAGACCTCCGTTCGGGCAAGCGTGCCTTTTCTTTGCGGGCACCTATTGCCTCATCGTGGACACGGCGCTGATCCTTGCGGGTGGCGAGTCCGCTCGATTCGGTCGGCCGAAGGCTCTGGTCGACATTGGCGGAAACCCGATGATCCGTTGGGTCATCGATGCGGTCACCCCTTTGGGGGACGAGGTCGTCGTGTCGGTCGCGAACTCTCGGATGGCGGATCGGATTCGACCGATTGCTCCGCAAGCCCGTTTCGTAGTCGATCGACGCGAAGGCGTCGGACCGATTGAGGGGATTGCCCGCGGTTTCGAAACCGCACGAGGGGAACGAGTCATTGTCGCTCCGTGCGACGCGCCCCTCCTTCGATCCGAGTTGTACCGCCTTCTGCTGGAAGTCTTGGGTGAGTTCGACGCAGCCGTGCCTCGGCTCGAGGCGATCGATCCCGTGCGAGCGGTGTACCAACGTCGGCGGGTCTTGGAGGTCCTCAACCGTTCTCGAGGTATTCCTTCGCCGTCGGCTCTTGTCGATCGTCTTCGATGTCGGTTCGTCGATGCGGATCGAATCCGTGCCGTGGATCCGGACTTGACTTCATTCTGGGACGTCAACAATCCGGCCGATCTGGACCGTGTCCGTCAAGAGCTCGCCGCTCGGGATCCAGGAACGAGTTCGTGATCAAGCCTGAGTGGTTAGGGTTTCCCCAGGTCGCGAAACCAGCTTCGAATGGCCTGACGATGCTCTTCGTGCCGGACCTCTTTCGAACGCTGGAGCTCTTCGATTTTCTCGGGTGTGAATTGGCGGAAATTCCCGGCGTCCATGGTGGCGAGGCGCTCGAGTTCCCCGGCGTCCAGCCAAACGCCCTCGCAATCTAGACATACGTCGACCCGTACATCCCCGGCGTCTTCGATGTCCATGAGGCCGCCGCAGTTCGGGCAGACAAGCTGACTCTTCGAATCCAGGCCGAGGTACTTCGTCAGGAGTCGGTTCAGGCTCCAGTCGCCGGTGATCTTCCGAACCTCCTTCTTGTCAAGGAAGATCCCCTGGCACTTGGGGCACACATCCACTTCGACGTTGTGCAGATGGGTGTGACGAACTTGCTTGCCCAGAGGCGTCCAGTCTCGGGGGCACTCTCGGGCATCTCGGATTTTACGAGATCTGAGCCTCACTGCGTTCCCTCGCGCTAGGTTAGTTTGACGTTCCGCGCGACCGGTGCGACGGTCTCGACGTAGCCTTTCGGATCCGTGTTCGCGAAGATGTCTCGGAGCAACTTGCCGCGTTCCTTCTCCGGCACCCCGTCGAGGAATTTCCGTTTCTTCCCGGTCTTCTCCCACTCGCGGAACTCCTCTTGCTTCGAGACGTACAGGGACTTGACCGTGTTCTGGACGAACCGCGTGCCGCCCTGGCTCACCGCATCCGGATCGTAGTCCCGCTGCACGAACTCGATGAAGAACCACTCATCGTCGAAGAGTTCGCGCGTGAACGCCTGCAGGAGGGGCCCGAACGAGTCTTTGTCCTTGTAGATCGGCGTGAGGAACTCCGCCCCCTTCGACTCGAGATGCTTCTTGAGCTTCGCGAGGTCCGTCGTCCGGAGGGCGAGATGCTGCATGTAGGTGTGCGCGTCCTTCTGCGGTTTCCCCGCGAAGCCGTAGGCGAACGGCGCCTGCGCATGCGACACCTCATTCGGGGCGCTCAGGCCCATGACGACCGCGAGGCACTCGCCGGTGAGGCTGCTCCGGCACGCGAACGTCGCCATCGCCGTCTTCTCCTCGCCGACGCGTTCCGTCTCGTACACGGAGACGTAGCCGCTGTTGAGCAGGAAGTCCCGCAACGACCGATAGGTGTTCAGGTCCCGGCAGAGGACGGTCTTGTGGTCGACCTTGAGTTTCATGAATTCGGGCGCGGGCATTCCGTCACCGCCCATGGAGAGGATGGCGGGTCGATAACCCTTTCGTGGCATGCGGTCGCACGGGGCTGCCGACCTCAGCGGGCCGGCCCGATCGCGTTCGCGAGGACGCCGATTCCCTCGATCTCGATCTCGACGCGGTCGCCCGGGTTCAGGTACTGGCCCTTGTCGCCTTTCTCGAACTCGCAGCCGCCAGGGATGGTCCCGCTCCCCCAGACCTCGCCGGCCTGGATGGGCTGGAACCGAGAGAGGTTCTCCACCATCTCGGGGAACGACCAGAGGGCCCGCTCTCCCTGGTGGACGAACGGGTGGTTGTAGACGAGGTCGCGGTAGCGGCCGCGGAGACGCTCCTCGCCGTTCACGCGCACCACGATGGCCTGTTCGTCCAGCTCCGCGAGCTCGTCCCGGGTCACGATGCACGGCCCGAGGCCGTTCGCCCAGTCCTTCCCTGGTGTGGGGCCCATGCCGGTCCGGACCGCCGTTACCTGCATGTCCCGGGCGGAGAAGTCGTTGAAGATCGTGAGGCCGAAAAGATGGGCCATCGCTTCGGATGCGGGGATCCTCCAGCCGCCACGGCCGAGCACGTATCCGACCTCAGCTTCGTAGTCGAGCCGGCGCGACTGGACGACCCGCGACTGGCCTTTTTCGATGATCGAATATTGCATCGGGGTGACCGCCTCTCCCGGCCCGACGACGTTCAGGTGATTGCCGTTGTAGTACGCGGGAATCGCGTCCCACTCCGGCGGGACCACGGTGCCCATGGCCGCGCGCGTGCGCGCGACGTGGCCGCGGAATGCGAGAAAGTCCCGGAGGAGCCGCGGTCGAATCGGGAGATGAACCCGGGCTTGGGACGCAGGCACCGCCGCGGGATTTTTTCCTCGGCGGAGTTCCCGCTCGACCGACTCGAACGTGCGACGCGCGCGTTCCCAGGCGTCCCCCGACAGACTGCCCGCCATGTCGATGAACGCCATCA
>WNGH01000213.1_pt1 | contig 45550 bp, 37 predicted proteins | sample 5400631 | NCBI WGS metagenome assembly WNGH01 (sample SAMN13153373, study PRJNA577476) | soil metagenome | isolation source: 115 cm soil or saprolite under Garry oak tree replicate 1 | place: USA:California | collected 2016-06-15 | reverse complement strand
AGGCCGCCGCCGGATCCGCTCGAGCCCGTCACCGAGACCTGCTTCACCACGACTTCGCTGTCGTTGGCCAGCACCACGTCCAGCTGCCCGGAGCGCAGCGCGGCCTCGGCCGAGGCCAGGCTGGGCTGGGGCACGATCGTGACCCCGGGTGCCGGTGAGATGTCCCGCTTCCCGCACGATCTCGGTCATCGCGGCCAGCTGGCCGCCCACGATGCCCACCCGCTGCGGCTTGGCACTGTGCGCGAGGATGGCCGGGATCGTGACCCCGGCCGCGACCACGAGCAGCAGCACGATCGTGCTGACCATAAAGGCCCGGGATCGTCCTCGCTGCCTGATCTCCCGCTCCGCCACGATCGCGGTCAGCCGGAGCCACCTTTATTCATGCGTCCTCACCGGTGACGTCGCGGAAGACCTCGGACAGGCGGCGGGAGGCGAAGCTGAAGTGCTCGACCGCGCCGGCCGCGCGGGCCACGTCGAGCACCTTCTGGGCGTCGGCGTCCGGCGCCAGCGTGAGGAGCACCAGGCCGGAGTCCACCCGCTCGACCGAGGCGAGCCCGGGATCCAGCGGCCGGGCCCAGTCTCCCGCTTGGTCGCCGGCCACCCGGACGGCCAGCCGCGGCCGCTCGCCGCGTTCCAGGGCGGACACGGCGCCCTGGGCGACGACCCGGCCCCGGTGAATGATTGCCACCGATTCGCAGATGTGCTCCACCAGGTCGAGCTGGTGGCTGGAGAACAGCACGGTGACCCCGGCGCGGGCCCGTTCGGCCAGGATCTCGGTCATGTCGTCGACGCCGCCCGGGTCCAGGCCGGCGAAGGGCTCGTCGAGGACGAGCAGTTCCGGGTCGTGCATCAGCGCGGCGGCCAGTTGCACCCGCTGCTGGTTACCGTGCGAGAGCGCCTCCAGCTTGGCCGATTCCCGGCCGGCCAGGCCCAGCCGCGTGATCCAGTGCCGCGCGGCGCCGCGCGCCGCGGCCGCCGTCATGTCGTGCAGCCGGCCCAGGTACTCCAGCTGTTCCAGGATCTGCCGGCCCCGTTCGGCCCCAGGAACCCGAAGACCTCGCCGGGCGGGACGCTGAAGGTCAGGCCGTCCAGCGCGACCACGGAGCCGAACCGGCGGCTCAGCCCGATCAGCTCAAGGGATACCTCGCGCCCGGCTGCCTCAGGGTCGGCCACCGCGGACCTCACGGTCACCGTGCCTCCATCCCCGTATCAGTGCGACCCCCCGGCGCCGACTGGAGCCAGCCTGCCAGCTATGGCACCCGCGACGGCTCCGGCGCGCCGTAGCCGCTCGGCGCCGAGGTCCGCGAACGCCGGGTCGGTTTCCGCGGCGAAGGCCCGGCGGCCCATCGTGACCGCCGCGACCGAGCCCGTGCACAGCCCGCCGAACGGCTCCCACACCACGTCGCCGGGTTCGGTCACCGCCGTGATCAGGCGCTCCATGAACTCGAGCGGCTTCTGGTTCAGGTGCGCCGAACTGGCCGCTGTCGGGTTGTGCACCCGCGGCGCGGCGCGGCGCAGGGTGCCCTTGAGCCGCTCGTCGTCGTTCAGCGGCCGGCGCGACCAGACGTTGGTCACCCCGTGCGCGTGCCGCCAGGTGTACCGCAGGGCGTCCCATTCGGCCGCGGTGACCGGGCGCTCGCCGTCCAGTGAGTAATAGGGCCAGCCGGTCGGCAGGCCGTGCGCGTTGGCGTACCCGGCGAGCCGTTCGGTCATCTCCCCCGGCGGCCAGTACCAGAGCCAGTCCTTGGTCAGGTACTTGCGGGTGGCCGCGTTCTTCACCCCGCACGCCTCGTTCGCCCGCTGCAGTGACAGCCCGGACCTGGCCCATTCGTGCCTCACCCACGGCTTCACCAGCATCGCCCCGTCCGGTCCATTGATGGTGAAGATCCGCTGGTAGAACGCGCACACCTCGGTCACCACCGGGAACTGCCTGATGGTGCGGCCGTTCACGTTGCCCGCGATGTGGGCCAGGCCCTTGTCCCAGACGATGAGCTGGACGTAGTCCCAGCCGTACTCGGCGAGCACCGGGTGCACGCTGGCCCAGCCTAGCTCGGTGTTCCAGAACCACAGTGTGGTGGCCGGCCCGGCGGCCGCAGACCAGGCCGCGACGTGCGGGCGGTACCAGAGCGGGAGGGCGTCAGAGCCGACCGTGTCGCCGTGGAATCCGCGCACGCCGTAAGCGCCGTCGCTGATGATCGTCGCGGGAGCAGGCCAGTTCCGGTAGGCGTCGAGGGCATCGCCACGGAACAGGTCAAACCCTCCCATGGGCTAGCACTCTATGACGTTGACGGCGAGGCCGCCACGCGAAGTCTCCTTGTACTTGTCGAGCATGTCGCGTCCGGTGACGCGCATGGTGTCGATGGCCTTGTCGAGCGAGACGAAGTGACGTCCGTCGCCGCGCAAGGCGATGCGGGCCGCGGTGATCGCGGTGATGGAGGCGACCGCGTTCCGCTCGATGCACGGCACCTGGACCAGGCCGCCGACCGGGTCGCAGGTCAGCCCGAGGTTGTGCTCGATGCCGATCTCCGCGGCGTTCTCCACCTGCTCGGGCGTGCCGCCGAGCACCTCGGCGAGGCCGCCGGCCGCCATCGAGCAGGCCGACCCGACCTCGCCCTGGCAGCCGACCTCGGCGCCGGAGATGGACGCGTTCACCTTGAACAGGGTGCCGACGGCCGCCGCGGTGAGCAGGAAGCGCGCCACGCCCGCTTCGGACGCGCCGGGCACGAACCGCTCGTAGTAGTGCAGCACCGCCGGGATGATGCCGGCCGCGCCGTTGGTGGGCGCGGTGACGACCCGGCCGCCGGCCGCGTTCTCCTCGTTGACCGCGAGCGCGTACAGCGTCACCCAGTCCATCGCCCGCAGCGGGTCATCGTCGTTCCGCTCGCAGGTGAGCTGCCGGAACAGCCGCGGCGCCCGGCGCGGTACCTTCAGGCCGCCGGGCAGCATCCCGTCCGTCGCGCAGCCGCGCTCCACGCAGGCCCGCATGACCTGCCACAGGTCACGCAGGCCGGCCTGAACCTGCTCGGCCGTCCGGCCGAGCGCCTGCTCGTTCGCCAGCATGATGCCGGAGACCGGCAGGCCGCTGGCCCTGGCGTGGGCCAGCAGTTCCTTGCCGGTCGTGAACGGATAGGGCAGGTCCCGGCCATCCCCGCCGTTCCCGGCCGGGCCCGACCCGGACGCTGCTGACCCGGACGCTGCTGACCCGGACGATACCGGGCCGGCGGCCGTCTCGTCGGTGACGAAGCCGCCGCCGATGGAGTAGTAGGCCCGCTCGCGGAGGGCCGCGCCGCCGGCGTCGTAGGCGGTGAACCGCATGCCGTTCGGGTGGTAGCCCAGCTTCTTCCTGCGGTTGAACTCCAGGTGCTCGCCTTTGCTGAAGACGATTTCGTGCTCGCCGAGCAGCCGCACGGTGCCCCGTCGCGCGATGGCCTCGAGGCGGGCCGGGACCGTTTCCACGTCGACGGTGGCCGGCTGCTCGCCTTCGAGCCCGAGCAGCACGGCCTTGTCGCTGCCGTGGCCCGGGCCGGTCAGGCCGAGCGAGCCGTACAGGGACACCCGCACCGTCCGCACTCGCGGCATCAGGCCGTCGTCACGCAGGCCCCGGGCGAACATCCCGGCCGCCTTCATCGGCCCGACGGTGTGCGAGCTCGACGGGCCGATGCCGACCTTGAACAGGTCAAAGACGCTGATCGCCATGGCTGCGCTCCGCCCCTGGGATGTCAGTGAAAGACTACGGTCCGGTCGCCGTTGAGCAACACCCGGTGCTCCGCGTGCCAGGTCACCGCCCGCGCCAGGACCTGCGCCTCGACGTCACGGCCGGCCTCGGTCAGGCGCTCCGGCGAGAGCGTGTGGTTCACCCGGATCACGTCCTGCTCGATGATCGGGCCCTCGTCCAGGTCGGGGGTCACGTAGTGCGCGGTGGCGCCGACCAGCTTGACGCCGCGCGCGTGGGCCTGGTGGTAGGGCTTGGCGCCCTTGAAGCTCGGCAGGAAGGAGTGGTGGATGTTGATCATCCGGCCCTCCACCCGCTTGCACACCTCGCCGGACAGGATCTGCATGTAGCGGGCGAGCACGATGAGGTCGGCGCCGGTGGCGTCGATCACCTCGAGCAGCTGGCTCTCGGCGGCCGCCTTGGTTTGCGGCGTGACCGGGATGTGGTGGAACGGGATCCGGTAGGAGGCGGCCAGCTCGCCGAAATCGCCGTGGTTGGATACCACGCCGGCCACCTCCACCGGCAGCGAGCCGGTCTTCCAGCGGAACAGCAGGTCGTTCAGGCAGTGGCCGAGCCGGGAGACCATGATCAGGGTGCGGACCCGCGCGGCCTGGTCGTGCAGCTGCCAGGCCATGTGAAAGGCCGCGGCGACCCAGGAGAAGCCGCGCTCAAGCTCCGCCAGCGGCCGCCCGGGCGGCACCGCGGAGCCCGATGGCACGACGGAGCCCGGCGGCACCGAGAAGTGCACCCGCATGAAGAACCGGCCGTCCGGGCTCTCCCCGTACTGCTGGCTGTCCAGGATGTTCGCCGAATGCTGGACGAGAAAGCTGGACACCGCGTACACGATCCCCGGCTTGTCCGGGCAGGACAGCGTGAGCACGTACTCCCGCCCCGGATCCATGCCCATCACGCCCCTTGTTGTTGCCTATAACGCAACTATAAGCGCCATATGCAACAATAGTGCATCGGCGCTCTGGCTCCGGTCAAGGACTCCGGGGTCGATCCATGATCGCGGATCAAAATACTCGTGATAGCAGGTGTAGAGATCCCCGATGATTGAGAGGTCCAGGTAGTGTTGCGCTATGGGCAACAACTGGTGGAACGAGGGGCGGGGTGACGGTGCGGGAGGATGCTCCTGAGGCTTTCCGGCTCACTGGGGCCACTGGTGCTATTGGGGCCATTGAGGCTGCTGGGGCCGGGCCGGTGCAGTCGGTGGACCGGGCGGCGGCCATCCTGGAGATCCTGGCCCGGGACGGGGAGGCCGGGGTCACCGAGGTCGCGCGCGAGCTCGACGTGCACAAGTCCACCGCGTCCCGGCTGCTCGCCGCGCTGGACCGGCGCGAGCTCGTGACCCAGGACACGGCGCGGGGGAAGTTCCGGCTCGGGGTGGGCCTGGTACGGCTCGCCGCGGCGGTCAGCCAGAAGCTCGACGTGGTGCAGGAGAGCCGCCCGGTCTGCCGGGCGCTGGCCCAGCAGGTGGGCGAGACCGTCAACCTGGCCATCCTGTCCGGCCGTGACGCGCTGTACCTGGACCAGGCGGCGGGCCCGGCGGCGCTCTCCCCGCACAACTGGGCCGGGAGGCGCATCCCGCTGCACGCGACCTCGGACGGCAAGGTGCTGCTGGCCTACCTGCCCGAGCCCGAACTCACCGCCAGCCTGGCGCCGCCGCTGGCCCGCTTCACCGACCGAACGATCACCGACGCAGGCGAGTTTCCCCGGCTGCTGGCCGAGGTGCGGCGGCGCGGTTTCGCCACCGCGGTCGAGGAACTCGAGGCCGGGCTGACCGCCATCGCCGCGCCGGTGCGCAACGCCGAGGGGAAGGTGATCGCCTCGATCAGCGCCTCGGGCCCGAGCTTCCGGATCCCCGCCGACAGGATTCCCGCCCTGGCCGCCGCGATCGGCCGCGCCGCAAGCGAAGTCTCCCGCCGCCTCGGCTGGGCCGTCTCCTAGCCTTCCCGCCCGCGGGCCGCGGTCATGGCCTGCCAGCGCAGGATGTCACGCAGCTCACGGGTAGCGCTGTCCGGGTACCGGTCAAGGGTCGCTTCGAGGTCGCAGCGCTGACTCGGGGTGCAGTACGCGGCCAGCTCGCGCTCCAGCTCACGGCGCCGCGGGCTGGCTGCCACCGGGCCGACCGGGGCGAGCAGGGCGGATATCAGGAACAGCATCCCGGGGATCATCACGATGCCGGCCGTGCCGCTGCGCAGCACGACGCCCGTCACCGTGAGCACCACTCCGGCCGTCAGGGGACGCCACCGGGGCCGGACGGCGGCGGCGAGGCGGATCAGGCCGATGACCGCGAGCAGGCCGCCGGTCCGCAGCCACCTGGGGATCCGCCGGGAGCGTACCGGCCGACTGAACCACAGGCCACGGCCGCGGTCGGGCGGGCAGGCCGACGAGCTCCACACCACCAGGTTGCGCCGATGCCGTCGCAGCCTCATCGCCGCCTCCTGCACCCGGCGCCGCCCAACGTGCCGTCAATTATACGCTTCCGCGGTCCGCCCGGCCATGGCCGAATAGCCTGCCGCCTGCCGCCTGCCGCCTGCCGCCTGCCGCCTGCCGCCTGCCGCCTGCCGCCTGGGGCCTGGGGCCAGTCCGGTGAGCTAGTCGCCGAGCTCGCGGCGGCGGCGCTGGACGAAGTCGTCGAGCTCGGCACGGATCGCGTCGTCCAGCGGCGGCGGCTCGAACGACTCCAGCTTGGCCCGCCAGATCTCGCCGGCCCGGGCCGCGGTGTCCTTGCCGCCCAGCTTGATCCAGCGTTCGAAGTTGGCGGTGGAGGAGAGCAGCGGGCGGTAGAAGCAGGTGCGGAACCGCTCCATCGTGTGCTCCGCGCCGAGGAAGTGCCCGCCGTGGCCGACCTCGGCGTGCGCGCCGAACGCGAGCGAGGACTCGGTGATCTCCAGCGGGGTGAACTCCACCCGCAGCTCGCGCAGCAGCTCGATGTCGATGATGAACTTCTCGTAGCAGCTGACTAGGCCGCCCTCCAGCCAGCCGGCCGCGTGCATGACGAAGTTGGTGCCGGCCAGGAAGGTCGGCAGCAGCGTCATCAGCGCCTCGTACGCTGACTGCGCGTCCGCGGTCTGGCTGGAGTTCAGCCCGCCGCCGGTGCGGAACGGCAGGCCGTAGTGCCGGGCGAGCTGGCCGGTGCACAGCAGGCCGATGGCCGACTCCGGGGTCCCGAACGACGGCGACCCGGACTGCATGTCGATGTTGGACAGGAACGAGCCGAAGATCACCGGGCAGCCCGGCCGGATCAGCTGGGCCAGCGCGATGCCGGATAGCGCCTCGGCCAGCTGCTGGGCCAGCGCGGCCGGGATCGTGACCGGCGACATCGCGCCCATCAGCAGGAACGGCGTCAGCACCACCGGCTGGGCCGCGGCGCAGTACTCGAACTGGGCGTCCAGCATCCGGTCGTCCCAGCGCAGCGGCGAGTTGCAGTTGATCAGGGAGATCGTGGCGGGCACCCGCTCGATGACGTCCCGCCCGCCGAACAGGATCTCCGTCATCTTGATCGTGTCGGCGGCGTTCGGCCCGGAGACCACGTTGCCCATGTAGATCTTGTCGGTCAGCGTCTGCAGCGCGTAGATCATGTCCAGGTGCCGCGAGTCCAGCGGGGCATCGTTGGGCTCGCAGATCACGCCGCCGGCCGAGTCGAGCTCGTCATAGGCCTGGGACAGGCTGGCCAGCTGGCGGAAGTCCTGCAGGGTGGCGTCCCGGCGCACGTCGCCCTCGCGCACGAACGGGCAGCCGTACACCGGGCTGAACACCATGTGGTCGCCGCCGATGTGCACGTTATGGGCCGGGTTCCTGGCCTGCACGTCGAACTCGCGGGGCGCCTTCGCCACCTGCTCGAGCACGAACTCCGGGTCGAGCTTCACCACGTCGCCGTCCACCTGCTGCCCGGCCTTGGCGAACAGCTCGACCGCCTCGGGCTTGGCGAACTGGATGCCGATCTCGGAGACGATCCGGCGCCAGCCGCGGTCGAGCACCGCGATCGAGTCGGCGGACAAGATCTCATACCGCGGCATCGTGTTGACGAACATCGACTTCACCAAGCCCTTTAGGACGGAACAGCAGCAACTTGACCGATCTTAGACCCGGACCCTACGATCACATAGTAGAACTCGGTCCCATAAAGTGGAACCTATGTCTTCACCAGAGCAAGAACGGAAACCCCACGCGGCGATGAGCAACCAGAGCGGCACGCAGGCCGTGGACCGGGCGGCTCGCCTGCTCGCGGAGGTCGTGCACTCGGCGGACCCGATGACATTCACCGGGCTGAGCGCGGCCACCGGGCTGGCCAAGTCGACCACCTCCCGGCTGCTGCTCGCGCTCGAGCGCAACGGGCTGGTCCGGCGGGACGACCACGGCCGGTTCCTGCCGGGCGAGATGTTCGTCAGCTTCGCCTGGCGCGGCGGTGCCGAGGCCGGGCTGGTGGCGGTGGCCCAGCCGTTCCTCGAGCGGCTCGGCAAGGCGACCGGCGAGACGATCAACCTCGGCGTGGCCAGCAGCGGGCTGGTCGAGCAGATCGCCCAGGTCGACAGCACCTACCTGATCGGCGGCACCAACTGGGTCGGCATGTCGGTACCGCTGCACTGCTCCGCGCTGGGCAAGGTGCTGCTGGCCTACGGCGCGGCTCAGCTGGCTGGCGGCGTGCTCGAGCGGCGCACCGACAAGACGATCACCACCGAGGCGGCGCTGCGCGCCGACCTGGCCGCCGTGCGGTCCCGCGGCTACGCGGTGACCGACGAGGAACTCGAACCCGGCCTGATCGCGGTGGCCACCCCCATCCGCGGCTACGACGGCGCCGTGGTCGCGGCGCTGTCGGTATCGGGCCCGACCAACAGGATGAGCAAGGACGGCGTGGCGGCGGTGGCCGGGTACTGCGCGGAGGAGGCGGCGGGCCTGTCCGCCGTGCTCGGCTACCGGCAGCGGCCCGGTCGGCAGAACCGGAAGGCAGGTGCTGCGTGAGCGTCCCCGGAGGCGAGCGGGAGGTACGGCATGACCACTGAGGAGTTGCTCGGCCAGCTCTACGACGAGACGCTCGTCGGCAACAAGCCCGCGGTGCTCGAGCTCACGAACGCCGGGCTGGCCATGGGCCTGGGCCCGGAGACGCTGCTGTACCAGGCCCTGATCCCGTCGCTGGAAGAGGTGGGCGCGCGGTTCGAGCGCGGCGACTTCTTCGTGCCCGAGATGCTCATCGCCGGCAAGGCCATGGCCGGCGCGCTGGAGATCCTGCGCCCGCTGCTGGCCGAGACCGGCGCGCAGACCATCGGCACGATCGTGATGGGCACGGTCAAGGGCGACGTGCACGACATCGGCAAGAACCTGGTCAACATCATGTTCGAGGGCGCCGGGTTCCAGGTCATCGACCTCGGCGTGCAGGTCGCGCCGGAGAAGTTCATCGAGGCCATCAAGGAGCACAAGCCCGACATCGTCGGGTTTTCCGCGTTCCTGACCACGACGATGCCGATGTTCAAGGCGAACATCAACGCGCTGCAGAAGTCCGGCCTGCGCGACCAGGTCATCGTCATGGTGGGCGGCGCTCCGGTCACCCAGGAGTACGCGGACGTGGTGGGCGCGGACGGGTACGCGGCCGACGCATCCGCCGCCGTGGTCCGGGCCAAGGAACTGCTCGCGCAGCGCCGCGCGCTGACGAACGCCTGACGCCAGCAAGTACCGGAGGGAACACGCCCGTGCACACCATCCTGTCCTCGGCGACCAAGACGGTGCGGATCGGTGATGACCAGCCGTTCGCGATCATCGGCGAGCGGATCAACCCGACCGGCCGGAAGATCTTCCAGCTGCAGCTGCGCAACGGCGACCTGTCCCGGGTGGAGATCGACGTCAAGGAGCAGGTGGCGGGCGGGGCCATGCTGCTCGACGTGAACATGGGCGCGCCGCTGGCCGACGAGGCCGCCCTGATGAGCCGGGCCGTGACGCTGATCCAGCAGCTGACCGACCTGCCGCTGGTCATCGACTCCTCCATTATCGAGGTGCTGGACGCCGGCCTGGCCGCGTACCAGGGCAAGGCGCTGGTCAACTCGGTGACGGCCGAGGACGAGCGGCTGGAGGCCATCCTGCCGCTGGTGAAGAAGTACGGCGCCGCGGTGATCGGCCTGCCGAACGACGAGGAGGAGATCCCCGAGGAGCCTGCCCGCCGGGTGGAGCTGGCCCGCAAGCTCATCGGAGTCGCCACCGAGAAGTACAAGATCCCGGTCGAGGACATCGTCATCGACCCGCTGGCCATGCCGGTCGGCGCGGACACCCTGCACCCGGCCCGCACGCTGGAGACGATCGCGCTGATCAAGAGCGAGTTCGGGGTGAACATGACGCTGGGCGCCTCGAACGTGAGCTTCGGCATGCCGGACCGGCACTCGATCGCCGCCGCGTTCCTGCCCATCGCCATCAGCCACGGGCTGACCAGCGCGATCATGGACGCGCGGGCGCCGCAGATCGTCCGCGCGGTCAAGGCCGCCGACCTGGTGCTGAACCGGGACGAGTGGGGTGCCGCCTGGATCGCCGCCCACCGAGCCCAGCAGGCAGCGCAGCGAGCCAGGGAACAAGAAGCGCAAGGCCAGGGCGTCACGTGACGACGGCCGAGGACGCAGCAAACCCTGCCACACGGATCAATCTGCTCTTTAATGGGCGCCCTGTGCGGGTTCCGTACGGCGTGACCCTGTTCGACGCGGCCAGCTGGAACGGCATCGCGATCGACTCCACCTGCGGCGGCCACGGCACCTGCAAGAAGTGCCGGATCAAGATCGCGGCCGACCCCCCCGCGCCGACCAGCCTGGACATCCGGGCCTACACCGCCGCCGAGATCAAGGACGGCTGGCGGCTGGCCTGCCGCACCACGGCGACGCGCGATACCCAGGTGGAGGTGCCGCCGCTGACCACCCGGCCGAAGGCCGCCACCGTGGGCGTCGGCCGGCAGGTCATCCTGCGCCCGGCGGTGCAGAAACGGTACCTGGAGCTGGCCGAGCCGAGCCTGGCCGACCAGGCCAGCGACGTGGAGCGGGTGCTGGCCCAGCTCGACGACCTCGAGCCGCGGGCCGAGTTGCCGGTGCTCAAGACCCTCGGCCGGACGCTGCGCGAGGCGGACTACAAGGTCACCGCGGTGGTCGTGGACGACGTGCTGATCGCGGTCGAGCCCGGCGACACCACCGGGCGGCGGTTCGGCATCGCCTTCGACCTCGGCACCACCACGGTGGTGGCCACCCTGCTCGACCTGTCCACCGGCACCCCGGCCGCGGTGGAGTCCACGCTGAACAAGCAGCAGCCGTTCGGCGCCGACGTGATCACCCGGATCAGCGCCACCATGATGGACCCGGGCGCGCTGGACAAGCTGCAGCAGCTCGCCCAGGAGACCCTCGGCGAGCTGGCCCGGGCGGTCTGCGCGCGGGGCGGCGTGGAGCCGGGTGAGGTCTACGAGGTCGCGGTGGCGGGCAACGCCACCATGACCCACCTGGTGCTCGGCATCGACCCCGAACCGCTCGGCATGGCCCCCTTCATCATGTCCGCGCGGCTCCTGCCCGAGGTGCTCGCGGCCGACCTGGGCCTGGCCGGCGCGGTTCATCCGCGGGCCCGCGCGGTCGTGTTCCCCGCCTTCGGCGCCTACGTCGGCGGCGACATCACGGCCGGGCTGCTGGCCAGCGGGATGGACCGGGACGCCCGGATCCGCCTGTTCGTCGACATCGGCACCAACTGCGAGATCGTGCTGGGCAACCGGGACTGGCTGCTGGCCACCGCCGCGCCGGCCGGTCCTGCGTTCGAGGGCGCCGCGATCAGGTGCGGGATGCGGGCCGCCGACGGCGCCATCGAGGTGGTCACGATGACCCCCGGTGACCTGACCCTGAAGGTGATAGGCGACGCCGAGCCGCAGGGCCTGTGCGGCTCCGGCCTGGTGGACGCGGTGACCGGACTGGTCCGGGTGGGGCTGCTCGACTCCTCGGGCCGGTTCATCGCCGAGGAGCAGGCCGCGGTGACGGCGCCGGGCATCGCGGACCGGCTGACCACCATCGGCAAGGAGCGGGTATTCGTCCTGCACTGGCGGGGCCCGGCCGCCGAGGACAGCATCTACCTGTCTCAGCGCGACGTCCGCGAGCTGCAGTTCGCCAAGGCGGCGATCGCCACCGGCTGGCAGATCCTGCTCGAGGAGGCCGGCCTGACCGCGGCCGACGTCAAGCAGGTGCTGCTGGCCGGATCGTTCGGCAGCTACCTGTCGGCGGCCAGCGCCATCCGGATCGGCCTGGTCCCGAAGGTCCCCGTGCCGCGGGTGGTCGCGGCGGGCAACGTGGCCGGCGAGGGGGCCAAGATGGCGCTGCTCAGCCTGCGTGAGCGGGCCGGCGGCCTGGCGCTGCTCGAGGAGGTGAAGTATGTCGAGCTCTCCGACCGCGCCGACTTCAACGACCGCTTCGTCGAGCAGCTGCCATTCCCGGGGGGTTAGGGGGGTCGTCCCCCCTGGCCAGCAGAGCCGGCAGCTTGAGATCGTCGCCTGCGGGGCGCTGGCCGGGCACGTCCGCCAGATCGTGGCCCGGCGCGGCTGGCCGGCGGCCGTGCGCTCGCTGCCCGCCGTGCTGCACAACCGGCCGCAGAAGATCATCGAGGAAGCCGAACGGGCCGTGGTATCCGCCCTGGCGTCGGGCCGGGAGGTGGTCCTGGCGTACGCCGACTGCGGCAGCTACGGCGCCCTGGACGAGCTGTGCGCCCGGTACGGGGTGCGCCGGCTGCCCGGGCTGCACTGCTACGACGTGTTCGCCGGCGCCGATCGGATGGCGGCGATGTTCGCAGCGGAGCCCGGCACCTACGTGCTCACCGACTTCCTGCTGCGCAGCTTCGACCGCTCCGTGCTGGCCGAGCTCGGCCTGGACCGGTACCCGGAGCTGTGGGGCGACTATTTCGGGCACTACCGGCGGCTGGTCTGGCTGGCCCAGCAGCCCACCGCGGCGCTGGCGGCCGAGGCGGACCGGGTGGCGGGGATGTTCGGCCTGCCGCTGACCCGGGTCGAGGCGGGCCTGTCCCGGCTGGAAAATGCGCTCGCCGCGCTGGTCGAGGAGACGCCATGACCGGCCTGGACGCGCTCCTGCGTAGCCCGCGGTACGAGGTGTTCCCGGGCAGGGGCACCGAGCAGGCGGTCGCGGACTGGGTGCCCGCCGGGATGACCGTCACGGTCACCGCGTCGCCGGTCAAGGGCCTGGACCCGACCATCGAGCTCGCCGAGAAGCTGGCCGCCCGGGGCTACCGGGTGGTACCGCACCTGGCCGCCCGCTCGGTCGCCGGCCACGCCCACCTGGATGACATCGTGGCGCGGCTGAAGGCCTGCGGCGTGGACGACGTGTTCGTGCCGGGCGGGGACGCCCCGCACCCGGCCGGGCCGTTCGAGGGCGCGCTGCCGCTGCTTGAGCGGCTGGCCGCGATGGGCCGCCCGTTCAGCCGGGTCGGCATCACCGGCTACCCGGAGAGCCACCCCAAGATCCACGACGACGTCATCATCCAGGCGATGTGGGACAAGCGCAGGTACGCCAGCTACATCGTGAGCAACGTGTGCTTCGACGGGGCCGGGCTCGGCCGCTGGATCCAGCGGATCAGGGCGCGGGGCGTGACCCTGCCGCTGTACGTGGGGCTGGCCGGGCCGGCCGAGCGCAGCCGCCTGCTGCGGATGGCCGCGGTGGCCGGCGTCTCGGAGTCGGCTCGCTTCATTACCAGGCACCCCGGCTGGATCTTGCGGTTCTGGGTGCCCGGCGGGTACAGCCCGGACCGGTTCCTGGACCGGGCCGCCCCGGCCATCACCGTCCCCAGCGCGGCCGTGGCCGGGCTGCACCTGTTCACCTTCAACCAGCTCCAGCCGGCCGAGCAATGGCGGCGGGCGGCCCTGGAGCGCACCGGAATCGACAAACCACTACTCGCGGGATGAGCCTCATGACTGATACTCCGGGGCGGGCCAGCGCCGTCATCATCGGCGCCGGCATCGTCGGCAACAGCCTCGTGCACCACCTGGCGCTGCTCGGCTGGCGTGACCTGGTCCTGGTGGACAAGGGGCCGATGCCGAACCCAGGCGGCTCGACCGGCCACGCGTCCAACTTCATCTTCCCGATCGAGTATTCGAAGATGATGTTCGATCTGACCGAGGACAGCACCGCGCAGTACTCCGAGCTCGGCGTGTTCACGCAGAGCGGCGGGATCGAGGTGGCGCGCACCCCCGAGCGGATGATCGAGCTGCGGCGGCGGTGCAGCCAGGCCAAGGCGTGGGGCATCCCGGCCGAGCTGATCACCCCGGGCGAGGTGAGCAAGCTGGTGCCCTACCTGGACGAGTCGGTCATCCTGGGCGGCGCGCACTTCCCCACCGTGGGCGTGGTCGACTCGCTGCGGGCCGGCACGCTGATGCGGGAGCAGGCGCAGCGGGCGGGCGCGCTCACCGTGCTGGCGGGCACCGAGGTGTACGGCATCTCCGTGGACCGCGCTGCTGGCCTGGCCGGCGGTGCCGGCGGGCGGGTCCGGTCGGTGACGACCAGCGCCGGGGAGATCGAGACCGGGAACGTGGTGATCTGCTGCGGCGTCTGGTCGCCCCGGGTCGCCCGGATGGCCGGCGCCCGGCTGGCGCTCACCCCGACCGTGCACCAGATGATCAGCGTCGGCCCGATCGCGCTGTTCGCCGAGACCCCGGGCGAGATCTCCTACCCGATCGTCCGGGACGTTGACACCAACATGTACGAGCGCCAGCACGGCGGCGACATGGAGGTCGGTTCGTACGCGCACCGCCCGATCATCGTGCCGCCGGACGAGATCCCCTCCATCGAGGAGTCGGTGCTCTCGCCCACCGAGATGCCGTTCACCCAGGAGGACTTCGACCCGCAGCTGGAGCAGGCGCTCGAGCTGATGCCCGAGCTCCTCGGCGACGAGCGGGCCGGCATCAGGTACGCGATCAACGGCCTGATCTCGATGACTCCCGACGGGCACCCGCTGCTCGGCGAGATGCCCGAGGCCAGGGGCCTGTGGGCGGCGGCGGCGAGCTGGATCAAGGAAGGCCCGGGCTGCGGCCGCGCGGTGGCCGAGCTGATGTCCGGCCGGGTGCCCACGGTGGACGTGCACGAGGCCGACGCGGCCCGGTTCTACCCGTTCCAGCAGACCGCCGAGCACGTCCGCGGCCGGGCCCGGGAGGGCTTCAACAAGATGTACGGCATCGTGCACCCGGCCGAGCAGTGGGAGTCCGGTCGGCCGGTCCGGGTCAGCCCGGCGTACGAGCGGGAACGCGCGCTCGGCGCGGTGTTCTACGAGACCGCGGGCTGGGAGCGGCCGTTCTGGTACACCTCGAACGAGGCCCTGCTCGAGCGGTACGCCGGGCGGCTGATGGAGCGGCCGGCGGAGTGGGAGTCGCGCTGGTGGTCGCCGGTCATCAACGCCGAGCACCTGGCCATGCGGGACACCTGCGCCCTGGTCGACCTGTCCGCCTTCGCCGTGCTCGAGGTGTCCGGGCCCGCCGCGCTCGAGGCGGTGCAGACGCTGTCGGTGGCGCAGCTGAACGTGCCGGTCGGCCGGGTGGTCTACACCTCGTGGCTCGACGACAACGGCGGGTTCCGGGCCGACCTGACCATCATGCGGCTGGCCCACGACCGGTTCCGGGTGGTGACCGGCGGCGCGACCGGGATGTCCGACGCCAAGTGGATCAGCGACCACCTGCCGTCCGGGGCGTTCGTCGCCGACCTCACCTCGGCCTGGACCACGATCGGGCTGTGGGGGCCGCGGGCCAGGGACGTGCTGGCCGCGGTGACGGCCGACGACGTATCGCACGCCGGGTTCGCGTTCGGCACCTGCCGCGAGATCGAGGCCGGCGGCACGGTCGTGCTCGCGTCGCGGATCTCCTACGTCGGCGAGCTCGGCTGGGAACTGCACGTGCCGATCGAGCAGGGCCTGCGGCTCTGGGACACGCTGTGGCAGGCGGGCCAGCCTGACGGTCTTGTGCCGGCCGGCATCGGCGTGTACGGCACGACCGGGCGGCTGGAGAAGGGGTACCGGGCGTTCGGGTTTGAGCTCACCCCCGACTACACGCTGGTGGAAGCCGGCATGACCCGGCCGAAGGTAAAGGAGCAGGCGTTCATCGGCAAGGACGCGTACCTGCGGCAGCGGGCCGAGCCGCCGTGCGCGGTGCTGTGCACGCTCACCGTGGACTCGCACACCTCGGCGGACGGGACGCCGCGGTACATGCTCGGCGGCGAGCCGGTCCTCCTCCCGGACGGCCAGCGCCTGGTCGACGCCAAGGGGCGTCCGTCCTACGTGACCAGCGCCGGCTCGGGCCCGTCGGTGGGCAAGCACCTGCTGATGGCGTACCTGCCCGCGGAGCACGCGGTCGAGGGCAGCTCGCTGCTGGTGGAGTACATGGGCGAGCAGTACCCGGTCACCGTGGCGGTGGCCGGCGCCACCCCGCTGTTCGACCCGTCGAACTCGCGGGTCAGGAGCTAGCGGTCATGGAGATTCTCGTCTGCGTCAAGCGCGTCCCCACCGTGGGCGGCAAGATCGCGGTGACCCCGGACGGGCAGGAGGTGGACACCCGGATGTCCGGGTTCTCGATCAGCCCGCACGAGGAGTGCGCGGTCGAGGAGGCGGTCCAGATCACCGAGCGGGCGGGCGGCACGGTCTCCGTGCTGACCCTGGGACCCGAGGCGGCGATCGAGCAGTTGCGCGGCGCCCTGGCGCTCGGCGCCGGGCGGGCGGTCCTGCTGGAGACCGACGGCCGCGAGTTCGGCCCGATCGCGACCGCCGCCGCCATCGCCGCCGAGGTCCGGGCGCACGGCTACGACCTGGTGCTGCTTGGCAACGAGGCGGCGGACACCGGCGACTACCAGGTCGGCGTCCGGCTCGCGCACGAGCTCGGCTGGCCGGTGGCCACCGGGATCAAGAGCCTGTCGGTATCCGCTGATGGCGTCGTGGCCCGGCGGGAGTACCGCGGCGTCGAGGAGGCCTACTCCCTGCCCCGGCCGGCTGTCGTCACCGTCAAGGAGGGCATCAACCTGCCGCGGTACCCATCGCTGCCCGGGCGGCTGCGGGCCAAGCGCGCCGCGGTCGACCGGTCCTCGCCCGAGTGGGCCGCCGAAGGGCTGCGCAAGTCGGCGCTGCGCGTGCCCGAGTCGGGCAAGCACCAGGCCGAGGTGCTGGGTGAGGGGATCGATGCGGTCCCGTCGCTGGTCCGCGTCCTGAAGGAATGGGGGGTGCTCTCATGACCGTGCTGGTCCTGGCCGAACTCGACGGCACCGAACTCGACGGCACCGAGCCGGCCGACGCCTCGCTGCGGGCGCTGACCCTGGCCCGGAGCCTGGGGGACACTTCTATCGGGACAGTTGTGTTCGCCGAGTCCGCGAGCGTGCCGGCGGACACGCTCGCCGCCTATGGCGTCACCGACGTGTACGTGATCGAGCCCGGTTCGCTCGAAGGCTACGCGCCGCAGGCCTGGGCGCGGACGCTGGCCGGACTGGCCGACCAGACCAGCGCCACCGCCGTGCTGGCGGCCGGGACCGACCGCGGCAACGAGGTGCTGGCGCACCTCGGCGCGATCACCGGCCTGCCGATGGCGGCGAACTGTACGCTGGTCACCCCGGACGGCGGCCAGACGCACCGGCTGGTCCGGCACCGCTGGGCCGGCCTGCTGCTCGAGGACGCGGTGATGGAGGCCCCCGTCGCGCTGTTCACGGTGGCCACCGATGCGGTGGCCCCGGTGCCTGTGAGCGTTCCCGCGGAAACGCCGGGGGGCCACCCGAGCCTTCTGGCGGCGTTTCCTGAGCGGAAAAAAGTTTCCCTTCAGGAAACGCCCGCGGCAGCCGCGGCGCACGAGGTTTCCGCGGCTCTGCCTTCCGGGGGAACACCCCCCGGACCCCCCAGGCCGGCCTCCATCCAGGTGCACGTGCACAAGCCCGAGGTGGCCGAGGCCGACCTGGTGGTCCGGGCGGTGGAATCGCCGGCCGGCACGGGCGGCGCATCGCTGGCCACCGCGCGGGTCGTGGTCGGCGGCGGCCGCGGCGTCGGCGGCCCGGACGGCTTCGCCCCGCTCGAGGAACTGGCCGGGCTGCTGGGCGGCGTGGTCGGGGTGTCCCGCGTGGTCACCTCCGAGGGCTGGCGCCCGCACAAGCAGCAAGTCGGCCAGACCGGCACCAAGATCACCCCGGAGCTGTACCTGGCCTGCGGCATCAGCGGCGCCATCCAGCACATCGCCGGCTGCGCCGGCGCCAAGCACATCATCGCCATCAACACCGACCCCGGAGCCCCCATCCTGGCCCACGCCGACTACGCCGTCATCGGCGACCTGCACCAGGTCATCCCGGCCCTGGTCGAGGCCCTCCGCGCCCGTTGACGCTCAACGCAGCCACGCCGTTCTCCTGCTGATCCTGGCGTCGTGCGTCCGCGGATACGACACCCAGGGAGGTGGCGGGCGGCTGGCTCTTCGCCCGGCGGGTCACGGCCGGGCGGTCAGCGTCGGCCCGGACCGGAAGATGAACCCAGCCGCGGCGCTGCCGCTCGGCCAGGCGTACCCGGACAAGTGGTTCGTAGGTGCCCCCGTCGAAGTAGCGGTGCCGGACTATCCCGGCGAAGATCTCCTCCGAGACCACCAGGACGAGGGGTGAGGAAGGTGCCTCCCGCAGCGCTCGCTTGACCCTGGGCGCATCCAGGAGCCGGAAGGCGACATCGAGGTCTTCACCATAGAAGCCCTTGCCGTCATCGTGAACCTCGCCGCAGTGGATCACCACCCGCAGCCGCAGCCGCAGCGCGGGCTGAGAGACCGTGGTGTTGTGCTCGTCAAGCAGTGCGGTCAGCGCCGGTATCAGCACGCCGATCAGGAGTGTCTTGGGCACCTCGTCATGCGGCCTGATCAGTATCAGCACGCCGTCGCCGCGATCGATCAACGGCTCTAGGTGCCTGGAGTTGATCCGGGCCTCATGTAGCGCCTGGTCCAGCAGCGAATACATGATGCGCCGGAGCTCACCCCGCTCCGGGTTGGTCCGCTTGGTCGATCCCTCGAGGTCGACCGCCAGTATCGAGCGGTGCACGGGGCCGGCGAACGACCGCGCGTCCATGGGGCGCACCGCCGCGAGCTGTATGCTCATCCGCCCTCCCGGCCAGATCCTGATAGAGACTCTTTCCTTAGCGTGAACTCTGGCCGCGCCCATGTGGGCGCGGTACACGAGGTTTGACCGCCGTGGACGGCTTTGCAGAACGGCGGACGCGGCAAATTGCCCGGACGCAAGGGGTGGACATTGCCAGGGTGTACGAGCTTTGACAAACTTGGACACTCTGAAGTCCTGGAGGATTCAACAGTGGGAGCAATCAGGCGGGACCCGACTCCGCCGGGGCCGGTCACCGACCTGTTCGACCGCCTGCATCGGATTCACATGGAGGCCGGTCTGCCGTCCGTACGGGAGATCGAGGTGAAGATCAGGGGTCGGCGGGGCCACAGTCTCATCAGCCGGTCGACCATTCACAACATCTTCCGCGGACCCCATGTGCCCCGCTGGAATTTCCTGGAACTTGTCGTCGAGGCGTTGCACGGGGATATTGCCGAGGTCCGGGTTCTCTGGCAAGCGGCTCAGCAGGACGAGAGCGCGACCGGAACGCCGGCGATTAGCGTTCCGGCGACGAGGCCGCCGATCGCGGATCCGATCGAATCCACGGCCGGGCCGTCCCTGCGGATCTGGTCAAACGAGATTCCTCCTCGTAATCCCAACTTCTCCGGCCGGAGCACTGTGCTGGATTCGCTGCGCGCCAACCTTATGGCGCGGGACCGGGAGCGTCCCGCTGTGCAGGTCATCTCGGGCGTGGGCGGAATCGGGAAAACCGAAATAGCTACGGAGTTCATCCACCTGCACAGAGACAAGTACGAAATCATCTGGTGGATACGGGCCGAGCACCACGACCGCGTCCGCGACGCGCTCGTCCAGCTCGGCCAGCGGCTCGAGCTCCGGCAGGCGGCAGCAGGAGGTGGTCGCGACCGGGCGATCACTGCCGTCCTTGAGACCCTGGGGACCGGGGACCAGGCGAGCTGGCTCTTGGTATACGACAACGCCAGTCAGCCGCTCGAACTGCAAAGGTACCTGCCGAAGTGCCTGCCGGGCGGCCACATCATCATTACCTCACGGCTACGGAACTGGCCCGCGTACGTTCCCGTGGACAACACCGAAGTCCCGCTTTTCTCCACGGATGAAGCCGCTCATTTCCTGCGCCGCAGAGTGCTCGCGCTCGCGCTGCCGGGAAGGCACGGTGAAGAGGAGGAAAGGCGCCGTGCCGCGCAGGCCAGGCAACTCGCCACCGCACTCGGCGGCTTGCCGATCGCGACTGAGCACGCAGCGGCTTACCTGGCCGAGACGAAACAAGACGTCAGTGATTATGTCAGCCAGTTTGACGAGAAAGTCCAGCGGCTGCTCGACGAGGAGTCGTCCGAATTCTCCGCTCCGATCTCGGCGGCTTGGGAGATGTCCACTGCGTTGCTGAACGCGGATGCCGAGCACTTGTTCAGCCTCTGCGCCTTCTTTTCCCCCGAACCTATCGCTGCGGAGCTGCTCCTGCAGAATGCCAAGGCTGTCACCGAGCCGCCCGGCTTGCGTGACACCTTGTCCGATTCGCGGCGGTTCCGCGCCGCGGCTAGCCGTCTGCGCAGGCTGTCGCTGGCCAAGGTCGATGGCGCACGAGATTTGATCCAGGTGCATCGGGTCGTCCAGGCCGTCACCAGAGGACGGCTGGAGCGGGATAGGCCGGATTCCTTTAACGCGTACCGGGCGGCAGTGGAGACATTGCTGGCCGAATCCAACCCCGGCAATCCCGATCGTAGTGGCAGCGACGCTATATACGACCTTTCGCTGCAGCATCTCGAATCTGACCGGAGTTTCTTCGAGACCAGTAGTCCGACCCTGCGCCGCCTCATCATCGACCAGGTGAGGCGCCTGCATCTGCGCGGCGGCCACGCCGAGGCGATGCGGTTCGGACAGGATGCGCTCGAGGTGTGGCGCGGGCGCCTTGGCCGCGACGATCTGCAAGTCCTGACCCTCGCCGTCGAGGTGGCGATCGCCATGCGGTGGGACGGCCACGCGGCCGATGCCAGCGAACTCATCCAGAAGACGCTCGTCCTGCTGAAGAACCGCTACGGCGACGAGCACAAGGTGACCCTGCTGTGTGCCAATACTCAGGGTGCTGACCTTCGCACCCGCAGCCAATTCGAGGAGGCGCTGGGCCAGGACCGCGAATTGCTGCCCAAATTCGAGCGTGTTTTCGGTGTCACCCATGACCGGACGATGAACGTCAGGAACAACCTGGCCGCCGACTACCGGCGGCTCGGTCGTTTTACCGAGGCCCTGGAGATCGACCGGCGCACCTATAGCGACCGCAGCAGCATCCTGGGTCCCACCGACTTGCGCACCCTCACGTCCTACGATGCGGTAGCCCGCGACCTGCGCGGGCTCGGTCGCTATCAGGAATCGCTAGACATCGCGCGCGAGGTGATGAAGGGATTCGCGGCCGCTGGCGGCCGGGAAAACCTCGACATGCTCAACGCCCGCAAAGGGTTCGCCGCGGCGCTGCGAAAGGTCGGCTATCCCTGGGAAGCGCTGCAGGAGAGCGAGGAAGTGGTCCAGCGTTACCGCGACTACCTGGGCCCGGAACATACCTATACGCTGCGCGCCGCGGCCAACCTGATCAATGACCGGCGGGCCGTGGGGTACCTCGTCAGGGCCGGAGAGCTGGCCGAGGAAGTCCTGGACCGCTGCCGGGAAGCCGGTTTCCCGTTCGATCTCAGCTACGGGACGATGGTCAACCTGGCGTCCGTGCGGCGCGAGAAAGGCCAGGTGGAGGAGGCGCGGCGGCTCGATCTGCAAGCGTGGCACGGGCTTGCCGACGCGTACGGCGACCTGCATCCGTTTACCTTGGAGGCGGGCATTAACTATGCCTCTGACTTGGCCGCGTGCGACGACCTGGCCGCGGCGATCCGGGTTGGCCAGGAGACCCTGGCCAAGTGCCGCAGCTCCCTGGGCGAAGACCACCCCGATACCTTGATGTCGGTCGTCAACCTGGCCATTGACGAGGCCGCGTCGGGGAATCCCGCCGAGGCCGGCCGGTTGCTCGGCGACGCCCTGCGCCACTATGAGGACACGCTGACCACGGAACATCCTGAGGCGCTGGCGGCTGCGCAGCGGACCCGTCTCACCGCCGAGATCGAGCCGTACTGATCGCCGGGCCCGCCGCGGTGCAGGTTCTCGCGCCGAGCCCGGCCACATCGGCGGTTACCCGCCTGGCCACGTGCGTGATGAGCCGCAGCAGGTCGGCACAGTAGACCGAGGGATGGCGGAATCCTTCGCCGCTACGGTAGCGGTGCGGATAAAGGCCGCCACCGCATATTCCCATGACCGGGCAGGCCAGGCATTCCGGCGCTAGGGCCGCGACGCCGATCTGCCTGGCGATCGTGGTGGGATGATCAAGCACGGCGTCGAAGGGGTCGGTGAAGACGTGCCGTCCGGTGTCGGCCGCGCCTGGATAGGCCGAACTCAGCGAGTCGAGTTGTTTTATGGAGCCGTCAGTATCGACCACGATGAGCGTAGCGGGACGCAGGCCCAGCCCTTCCACGGCGGCCGGCGCGCCCAGCACGAGCTGTATCAATTCGGCGAACATGCGGACCCGGGTCTCTTGCTCGGGCGCCGAGTACCACCGTTCGAAGACCGTGATCAGCCAATCCGCGTAGCCAGCGCCGGGCGGCGGGCAACTCCAGTTCGCGTGCGGCAGCAGAAGATCCAATGCGGGCGGGTTGAATTTCAGCAGCGCCTGGTACGTGGTCACCGGATCGTTGCGCACGTCGATGGTGCACAGGATGCCACCGTAAACATCGCGGAATTCAGGCGAGTCAAGCAGTTGCAGGCCATCGGCTACGTCATCGTAGCTATTGCGGCCATTGGCGTAGCGACGATGGCGCCCGGTGGCTTCCGTATCGCCGTCCAGGCTGACGCCGACCCGGATGCCGAGATTCCTGAGCGTGGCAAGCATTCCAGGACGAAGGAGGGTTCCGTTGGTCTGGACGCTGATATTCACCTGAGCCGGTACCTGAGCGCGCAGGGAACCGGCTAGGTCGGTCAGCCATTCAGTACCTGCCAGGAGCGGCTCACCGCCGTGCAGGATAACGTCGACGCTGGGAAGATCATGCTGCCTGGCGTGTTCGCCGATACGCTCGGCTACCTTAGCGGAAACGGCCCGGGGCATACGCCTGGGCAGATGCTGCCACGCCTTATCCGCCATTTCATATACATAACAGTAGGAACACGACAAGTTGCAGCGGCTGTGTGCCTTCAGGATGAATTGCTGGAAGGGAACTGGCTGGTGCCCGCTGTGGCCCATATTGGCTATGTCAGGATCAAGCAGCGGCCATGGCGCGGGATGCTCCGTCACCCGAACCAGCTCGCTAGGTCCAGGGGGTCGGTCCGCCGGCCGAGGCGGGTGTGCACATCGAACATAAGCGCCAGCCGGGTGGCGAACGCCGCCTGAAGTCGCGACGGCGGCAGCCGGTGCAGGGCCAGGGCCAGGCCGATCCATGCGTCCGGCTGCGGGTCGGCTGATCCAGCGATCAGGTCACGGTAGGCCTGAACCGCGGCCTCGGCGCTGCCGCGCAGGAGCAGGCGATCGGCCTCGCTGAGCGGGAGCACGACGGCGGCGGATAGCTCGCGGTAGCGAGCCGGCCCTAGATAGCGCATGTTCAGCAGCCTGCTCCGCACGGCCGCGTCGACCTTGCGCGTTTCGTCCGCAACCCGGACCACGGGCTGAAATCCCGCCGGCCAGGACTCACCAGCCAGATAAGCGGCCGCGAGCCGGGCCACCGTCGCGGGATCGGCGGCCACGTGCCGGATCTGCCAGATCAGCAAGTGGTCCAGGGCAACTTCCCTGGCGATTTGCCGTGCGCCAGCGGGCACGGGCTGGCCGGCCAGCTCCTGGCCCCGGGCCCGCAGCAGGCCGACGAACCGGACGCCGGCGGCGGTCAGGCAACCCGTCCCTAGCAGGGTTTCAGCGACGAGGTCAATGGTCGGTCCCCAGCGGGCGAAGTGCACCTGGGCCCGGAGGATGTCATCCGGGCCGGTCTCAGCGTGCCGCTGCGCCTCCCAGAAGCGCACGATCCCCACGTGGGCGTACAGGCCCTGCACCAGGCCGCTGGCCGGCCTCGGGTCCTGCCGCCACGGGGCGTAGACCTTCTCGCCGCCCGGTTCCACCAAGGGCACCATATCCATGAGGCCACAGAGCTTGACGTGCTGGAACTCATGGACCAGGGTTTCGGCCAGGGTCACCTGGTCCGGTGGCCAGGACGTGGCGATAGCGCCGAAGGCAGCCGGGGTGGTGGCACTGACCAGGTCGGTATCGGAGTTCGGCGTCAGCGGGACGACGACCGAGATCCCGTCCGCGATCGGTCCGGCGGCCCACGGGTGCTGGCGGACCAGCAGCGCCCATGCGGACTGGATACGTTGCCGCCACTGCCGGAGTTCGTCCAGGGAAAGGTCCGTGGACATCGGCAGGGTGTAGCGATCGAGATATGGCTCGCCCGTCTCCAGCAGCGTGTCCCACGCCAGCCCATCAGCGACCGCCTGGATCATCGGCGTTCCTGACCACGGCGGCATCGCGCCGCCAGATCCGTCGTCTGGCCGCAGCAGCCGCCAGTCAGCCTCGAGGTGGCCGCCGGCGGTCACGCGCTCACCGTCGCAGCCCAGCCGGATCCAGGACGACGAGTCCGTGATCTGCAAGGATCCCAGCCCTGGAAGCCTGACGCGGCCAGCTCGTACCGGGACGTCGAGTTCGAAGCGGAAACCTGTGCGCACGGCGGCTGCGGCGACCATGGACGCGAAGTGACCGAAGTCCGCCGTGGACCCCTGCTGGATGTGGATGAGACAGTCGTGGGCCCACCCGCCGAGGTGCGGCAGCCCGAGCAGCCAGGCGGCGGCATCGGGATCCGCGGCCTGGATCCGGGCGAACAGCTCATAGGCGGCCCGGAACGTGGCTGGCCCGGGAGCAGGGCCGCCGGCGGCCTCGGCGATGGCATGCAGCAGCATCACGTGCTTGCTCAGCTGCGCATCGCGCAAGAGCCGGACCGTGGCCGGGCTGCCGGCGGCCTCGGCGAGCGCGGTAAACGCGGCTTCCGGCAGGACATGGGGGGTAATCAATTCGACCCTTCCCGCCCCGTCAGGGTCATGTAGTAACTAGATCCTCGCCTGGAACGAACTCAGCGGGATGCCGTTGTCTTTAAGGCGCTCCCGGTAGAGGGCAATCGAATGGGCGAGGACTGAGGAGCCCAGCTCGGCGAGGTGGTCCACTGGAATGTTCCGCAAGTCCGGGATAACTGTAGCTATGTCTTTTTCCTGCGAGGCCATCATTCTCTCCAGACGAGATCACGGGATGAACCCGCCCGTGTTGCCGCTAATGAGGGTATCCGGCGGGCCGCGGACGTCCTCCGAATCTTGCCCCGAGCGGCGATACGACGTAGCCAACCACGCCGTGATCACAACGGCAAAGTTTTCGGCGAGTCCAATCTTGGGCAAGGAAGTCCAGCATGGCGAGGGACAGTTGTGGACAATCGCGGACAGATTGCAAACTCCCCGCGACATATCCGGCGCCTAATTGTTATATATCATCATCGTAATATGCATCCTGAGCTGTCTTCGCTCATGGTATACGCCGGCAAAGGCCTTTTCTCGCTCCGTTACGCCGGCGCTTCGTACGGTACTCACCAGCGACGGGGCCTGCGGAGCGCCACCACGCGGCGTGGCGTACAGTCCGCCCAGCGCGACGCACGCTGTGGTCAGGCCGCCGGCGAGCGGACCGCGCCAGGTGACGGGAAGCCGGCCCGCCCTGGCGGTTGTTACGCAGGGACGATCCTGAGTGCGGCGCATGGCTGCGGCCGACATGGGAAAGTGTGAAGGGTCGGAACGCATTCTCAGCGAGGGATGGGGAACATTTGGCGGCGACTGCCGTGTGGCCGGGCGAGAGCTATCCGCTGGGTGCCACGTATGACGGAGCCGGGACCAACTTCGGCCTGTTCTCGGAGGTAGCCGATCGGGTCGAGCTCTGCCTGTTCGACGAGGACGGCAAGGAGACGCGGGTCGACCTGCACGAGGTGGACGGCTTCGTCTGGCACGGCTACCTGCCGGGCATCAACCCGGGCCAGCGGTACGGGTACCGGGTGCACGGTCCCTACCACCCGGGCGACGGGCCCCGCTGCAACCCGCACAAGCTCCTGCTGGACCCGTACGCCAAGGCGATCGAGGGCGGCGTCGACTGGGGCCAGCCGGTGTTCTCCTACCAGTTCGGTCACCCGGACCGGCGCAACAACAGCGACTCCGCGCCGTACGTCCCGCGCTCGGTCGTGGTGAACCCGTTCTTCGACTGGAACCTGGACCGGCCGCCGCGCATCCCTTACCACGAGACCGTCATTTACGAGGCGCACGTCCGCGGCCTGACCAAGGAGCACCCGGTCATCCCGGAGGAGCAGCGCGGCACCTACCTGGGCCTGGCCCATCCCGCGGTCATCTCGCACCTGCACGATCTCGGCGTCACGGCGGTCGAGCTGATGCCCGTGCACCAGTTCGTCACCGACAGCCACCTGAACGAGAAGGGACTCGGCAACTACTGGGGCTACAACACCATCGGCTTCTTCGCCCCGCACAACGGCTACGCGGCCAGCGGCACCCGCGGCCAGCAGGTGCAGGAGTTCAAGACCATGGTCCGCGCCCTGCACGCGGCGGGCATCGAGGTGATCCTCGACGTCGTCTACAACCACACCGCCGAGGGCAGCCACCTGGGGCCCACGCTGTCCTTCCGGGGCATCGACAACGCCGCCTACTACCGGCTGGCGGACAACGACCGGCGCTACTACATGGACACCACGGGCACCGGGAACAGCCTGCTCATGCGGCACCCGCACGTGCTACAGATGATCATGGACTCGCTCCGGTACTGGGTGCTCGACATGCACGTGGACGGTTTCCGGTTCGACCTGGCCGCCACCCTGGCCCGCCAGTTCTACGAGGTGGACCGGCTGTCCGCGTTCTTCGACCTGGTCCAGCAGGACCCGGTGGTCTCCCAGGTCAAGCTGATCGCCGAGCCGTGGGACGTGGGCGACGGCGGCTACCAGGTCGGCAACTTCCCGCCGCTGTGGACCGAGTGGAACGGCAAGTACCGGGACACGATCCGCGACTTCTGGCGCGGCCAGCCCGCCACCGTGCCGGAGTTCGCCTCCCGGCTGACCGGGTCCAGCGACCTGTACCAGCAGGACAGCAGGCGCCCGGTCGCCTCGGTCAACTTCGTCACCTGCCACGACGGGTTCACCCTGCACGACCTGGTCTCCTATAACCACAAGCACAACGAGGCCAACGGCGAGGACGGCCGGGACGGCAGCGACGACAACCGGTCCTGGAACTGCGGCGCCGAAGGCCCCAGCGACGCCAAGGCGGTGCTCATGCTGCGCGCCCGGCAGAAGCGCAACTTCCTGGCCACGCTGCTGCTGTCGCAGGGCGTCCCGATGCTGCTGGCGGGCGATGAGATGGGCCGGTCCCAGCGGGGCAACAACAACGCCTACTGCCAGGACAACGCGATCTCCTGGCTGGACTGGGCGGTCCGGGACGAGGCAGACCAGGCGCTGTTCGACTACGTCCGGACGCTCATCAAGCTCCGGGCCGACCACGCGGTTTTCCGCCGCCGCCGGTTCTTCCGCGGCCAGGCGCTGCGCGGCGGGCGGAACCGGCTCGGCGACATCGGCTGGTTCACCCTGTCCGGCGAGGAGATGACCGACGAGGACTGGGACGCCGGGTTCGCCAAGTCGCTGACCGTGTTCCTGAACGGCCGGGCGATCAGCGAGCCGGACCGGCGGGGCGAGCGCGTCCAGGGCGACTCCTTCCTGCTGCTGTTCAACGCCAGCGACGATGACCTGCAGTTCGTCATCCCGCCCCGCCGTTACGGGCCGCGCTGGTCCAAGGTGCTGGACACGGCCTTCGCCGCGACGGAGTTCGCGGACGAGAGCCCCGTCAAGCCGGGAGACGTGATGACCGTGATCAATCATTCCCTGCAGTTGCTGCGCCGTGGCTGAGCCCGCATCCGGGCCCGCCGCTGGACGCGCGCGGCCGGTGTCCACCTACCGGCTGCAGCTCCAGGGCGGCTTCGGCTTCGAGCAGGCCGCCGCGCAGGCCGGTTACCTGGCCGCGCTGGGCGTGACGCACGTCTACCTGTCGCCGATCCTGCAGGCCAACCCCGGCTCGCCGCACGGGTACGACGTGGTGGACCACTCGCTGGTCTCGGCGGATCTCGGCGGGGAGGCCGCGTTCCGCGAGATGGCGGCCGAGTTCCGCCGGCGCGGCCTGGGCGTGATCGTCGACGTGGTACCCAATCACATGGCCCGGCCGGTCCCTGAAACGCTCAACCGGCAGCTGTGGTCGGTGCTCTACCAGGGCCGCCAGTCGGAATTCGCGCACTGGTTCGACGTCGACTGGGACGCGCAGGAGGGCAAGCTGCTGCTGCCCGTCCTGGCCGGGCCGCTGGAGCGGTGCCTGGGTGACCTGATCATCGACACGGCCCCGAGGACCCCGGAGAACGCCGGGCACCGCGGGCCCGTGCTGCGCTATTTCGACCACGTGCTCCCGCTCCGGGACGGCGTGGCCGACCTGCCCCTCGGGGTGCTGCTGACCCAGCAGCATTACCGGCTCACCGACTGGCGCGACGCCGCCACCCAGCTCAACTACCGGCGGTTCTTCGACATCGACTCGCTCATCGCGATCAGGGTCGAAGATCCCGGCGTGTTCGCCGCCACCCACGAGGTGCTGCTGCGCCTGCTGCGCGAGGGGCTGATCGACGGGCTGCGGGTGGACCATCCCGACGGGCTGGCCGACCCGGACGGCTACCTGGCCCGGCTGGCCGCCGAGACCGGCGGTGCCTGGGTGGTGGCGGAGAAGATCCTGGCGCACGGCGAGGAACTGCCCGACTGGCCCTGCGCGGGCACCACCGGGTATGACGTCCTCAACCTGGTCGGCGGCCTGTTCACGGACCCGGCCGGGGATGTCCCGCTGACCGAGGAGTACGTCCGCTTCACCGGCGGGAAGCAGAAGTTCGCCGCGGTGGAGCGGGACGCCAAGCACGACATCGCCGACGGCACCTTCGCCGCCGAGCTGTCCCGGCTGTCCCGGCTGTTCGGCCGGGCCGGCTACCCCGCGCTGGACGGCTTCGCCGCCGCCGACCTGCACGACGTGCTGGTCGCGGTGCTGGCCGAGTTCGGTGTCTACCGGGCCTACGTGACGCCGGGCGAGCCGCCGTCGGCCGCGGCCGCGGCGGCGGTGACCGCGGCCGCGGCGGCGGCCCGGGACCACCTGGACGAGCGCCTGCACCCCGCCCTGGACGCGGTGCGGGCGGCGGTGCTCGGCCTGGCCGAGGTGACCGGCGACGCGGACCAGCAGGCCGCCCGGGACGAGCTGATCGTGCGGTTCGGCCAGACCACCGGCCCGGTGCTGGCCAAAGGGGTGGAGGACACCGCGTTCTACCGCTGGTCCCGGCTGGCCGCGCTGAACGAGGTGGGCGGCGACCCGGACATCTTCGGTGTCAGCCCGGCCGAGTTCCACGCCGCCGCCGGGCGCCTCGCCCGGCGCTGGCCTGCCACCATGACCACGCTGTCGACGCACGACACCAAGCGGCAGGAGGACGTGCGGGCCCGGCTGGCCGTGCTGGCCGAATGGCCGCAGGAGTGGGGACACCACGTGGCCGAGTGGCACGGCCTGGCCCGGTGGCTCACCGACGGGGCCGTGGCCGAGGCCACCGAGCGGGCTCCGGAGCCCGATCTGGAGTACCTGATGTGGCAGACCCTGGTCGGCGCGTGGCTGATCGGGCCGGAACGCCTGGGCGAGTACCTCGGCAAGGCGATGCACGAGGCCAAGACGCGGACGTCCTGGGCGGTGCGCCGCCCGGGTTACGAGTCGGCGGTGCTCGGGCTGGCCCACGCCGTGCTCAGCGACCCGGAGCTGACCGCTGCCGTGGCCGGCTTCGTGGCCAGGATCGCGCCGGATGCCCGGGTGAACACCCTCGGCGCGAAGCTGGCGCAGCTGACCATGCCCGGGGTGGCCGACGTCTACCAGGGCTGCGAGCTGACCGGGCTGTCCCTGGTGGACCCGGACAATCGCAGGCCAGTCGACTTCCAGCGCCGTCAGCGGCTGCTGGCCGCGCTGGACGCCAGCCAGGACCAGACGGCCCTGGGGGGTCTCAGGGGCGGGCTGGACGCGGAGAAGCTGCTGGTGACCTCGCGCGCGCTGCGGCTGCGGCGCGATCATCCGGACTGGTACGCCGGGAGCTACACCGCGCTGGCGGCCGAGGGGCCGGCCGCCGAGCACGCGGTCGCCTTCCTGCGCGGCGGCCACGCGGTCACCGTCGTCACCCGGCTGCCCGCCGGGCTGCGCCGGCGCGGCGGCTGGGCGGACACCGCCCTGCCGCTGCCCGAACTGCACTGGCGCGACGTGCTCACCGGGGTCAGGCACGCCGGCCTGCGCCCGCCGCTGGCCGAGCTGACCAGGCGGCTTCCGGTGGCGCTGCTCATCCCCGACCGGGTATGGGAGACCGAACTCTCCGGACGCGCGGACGGCAGCATCCCGTGACCACGTTCAGCGTCTGGGCCCCGGCCGCAGGCCACGCCGAGGTCGAGGTCGCGGGGCAGTGCTACCCGATGAGCCGGGACAAGGCGGACGCCGCCGGCCAGTGGAGCGGCTGGTGGAATTCGGACGTCCCCGACATGGCGGCCGGCATCGACTACGGCTTCCGGCTGGACGGCGGCGAGCTGCTGGCTGACCCGCGCTCCCCGCGCCAGCCGTTCGGCATCAAGGGCCTGAGCCGCACCTACGATCACTCCGCCTTCCGCTGGACCGATTCCAGGTGGCGCGGCGGCGCGCTGCACGGCTCGGTGATCTACGAGCTGCACATCGGCACGTTCACCACCGAGGGCACCTTCGACGCCGCCATCGGGCGGCTTGACCACCTGCGCGACCTCGGCGTGCACGCGGTGGAGCTGATGCCGGTGGCGGCGTTCCCCGGCCGGCACGGCTGGGGCTACGACGGGATCAACCTGTGGGCGGTGCACGAGCCGTACGGCGGTCCGGACGGGCTGAAGCGGTTCGCCGACGCCTGCCACGAGCTCGGCCTGGCCGTCCTGCTCGACGTGGTGTACAATCACGTCGGCATCGGCAACCGGCTGGGCGACTTCGGGCCGTACTTCACCGAGGCGCACGTGACGCCGTGGGGGCCGGCGGTGAACCTGGACCAGCCCGGATCCGACGAGGTGCGCACGTTCCTCATCGGCAACGCGCTGATGTGGCTGCGCGACTACCACCTGGACGGGCTGCGGCTGGACGCGGTGCACGCGCTGGAAGACCACCGTGCCCTGCACTTCCTGGAGGAGCTCGCGACCGAGGTGCACGCCCTCGCCGCCCGGCTGAACCGCGAGCTGATCCTGATCGCCGAATCCGAGACCAACGACCCCCGCCTCGTCACGTCCCGGGAGGCCGGCGGGTACGGGCTGGCCGCGCAGTGGAGCGACGACTTCCACCATGCGGTGCACGCCGCCATCACCGGCGAGCGGCAGGGCTACTACGGCGACTTCGGGTCGCTGGCGGCGCTGGCCAAGACCTACACCCGGGTGTTCTTCCACGACGGCATCTGGTCCGCGTTCCGCGGCCGCACGCACGGGCGGCAAGTCGACGTGTTCCGCGTCCCCGCCCACCGCTTCCTCGGCTACCTGCAGGACCACGATCAGATCGGCAACCGGGCCGCCGGCGACCGGATCGCCGCCTCGCTGTCGCCCGGACTGGTCAAGCTCGGCGCCGGCCTGGTGCTGACCTCGCCGTACACCCCGATGCTGTTCATGGGGGAGGAGTGGGGCGCGGACACGCCGTGGCAGTACTTCACCGACCACATCGAGCCCTGGCTCGCGCAGGCCGTCGCGGACGGGCGCAAGGCCGAGTTCACCGACCACGGCTGGGACGCGGCCGACGTGCCCGACCCCCAGGACGAGGCGACCTTCCTCCGCTCCAAGCTCGACTGGGAGCAGCGCCATCGCGAGCCGCACCTCAGCCTGCACGCCTGGTACAAGGAGATGATCACGCTGCGCCGGGCCCGGCCCGAGCTGACCGATCCGCGGCTCGACCGGGTGAACGCCGACTTCGACGAGGACACGCGCTGGCTCCTGATCCGCCGGGGACGGCTGCGGATCGCGGCGAACCTCGGCAGCGAGGCCGTCCGGCTGCCGCTCGGCCAGCGCGGCATCGGCGTCCTGGCCGCGTCCAGCCCGGGGGTCGCGATCAAGCGGGACACGGTCACGATGCCCCCCGCCACCTTCGCCGTCATCGAGACCAGGGCGCGCAACGGCGGGCCCGGCTTACGGCCGCAGGCCGCCGGCCAGCACCGCGACCTGGTCACCCCCGGCTAGCGCAGCTCTGCCTGGCGGCGGAGATCACGGTGGAGAACACCCATGGGTTCTGCGGCGCGTTGTCGCCGCGCAGCGCCTTGGGCAGGCCGTGCGGGAACGTGAACGAGGCGCGGGTCCACAACCACCGGGTCCCCGAGGACGAGCAGGCCTTGACCGGGTGGCTCAACGTGACCACCGTGGCCACCGGGTAAACGGGCCCGGCGGCGCAGTCCGGATTGCAGCCGTCGATCTTGTACGTGCCCGTCCCCACCGCCTCGCTCGCCGACCAGCCGCTCCACGTCATCTTGGACAGGAACGAGGTCGAATCACCGGACAGCGCGCAGCCGAAACCGTTACACGCCGGCATGAACAGCAACTTCCCGTTAATGTCCTGGCCCTGCGCCAGGAAGGTGGGCGCGGCCTCCCCGACCGCGGTGCTCCGCGTGGTCGCCGGGTGCGGGGCACCCGTCACCACCACGGACGGGCTGGCCGGGGAATTACAAGCGGCAACCAGCAAGGCGGCACAGGCCATACCGGTCCAGCCCGCGGCCTGCCGGGCTCTGCGCGCATTCGTGGTCAACATGGATTTCCAACCCCTCAACTCTCAACTTTCCAATAGCGGCTCGATGAGCCATCTCACCTATGCGACGGCCGCTGCGCCGTCATGGTTGGGAAGAGGGTGCGGAGATGCGGGTGATACAGCCCGTTCGGCGTCATCTCAGCGCCGGACCGGCTGCGGCGGCTAAACGGACCGAACGGACCGGGGAAATCGCCGGCCCGGCCACCAGCGGGCCTACCCGAAGCACTGACCCTCGCCCCGGTACGTCGGTACGGCGGTAACCTGCCCGTCGTCGTCGATCACGTGGTATTCCGCGAAGCGCTCGGCGAGCTCGCCGGCCTTGGCGTGGCGCAGCCAGACCCGGTCGCCGGCCTGCAGCGGCCCGGCCGCCGCGCCGCGCACCGGCGTCTGGACCTCGCCGGCGCCCTCGGTGCCGGTGAGGCTGAGGCCGGCCGGCAGGTGCGGCCGCGGCAGCCGGTCCGGGGTGCCGCTGCCGGACGCGACGTAACCGCCGGAGAACAGCGTGGCGATGCCCGGGCCCGGCCGCCGCACCACCGGCAGCGCGAACAGCAGGGCCGGCTCGGGCCTGAACCGGCGGTAGGCGTCGAACAAGGTCGGGCCGACCAGGCCGGAACCCGCCGTGAGCTCGGTCACCGAGGTGTCCCGCGCGGTCGACTCCAGGCTGCCGGTGCCGCCGCCGTTCACGAACTCCAGGCTGGTCAGGGCCTGGATCAGGCGGATCGCCTCGGTCCGGCGGCGGATCAGCTCGGGCACCGAACGGCCCTGGATCAGCCTGATCAGCTGAGCCCTGACCGGATGCCCCGGGCGGCGCGTGACATGCTCGCACAGTAGACCAGCAGCCGGACTTTATGAATACTCTCGGGTAATGAAGCGCTCCTCTGGTGCAGCCTCTGCGCGCCCTCGTGCGTGGCGGAACTGGGCCGGAACGGCGACGGCGGTCCCGGCCCGCTGGCGCCGGCCCAGGACCGAGGCGGAGATCTCGGCCGCGGTCAAGGACGCGGCGTCCGCCGGGCTCACGGTGCGGGCACTCGGCAGCGGGCACTCGTTCACCGCCGCCGCGGCGACCTCCGGTGTCGCGCTCGACCTGTCCCAGTGGACCGGGATCACCGCCGCGGACACCCGGACCGGCCTGGTGACCGCGCGGTCCGGGACCACGCTGCGCGCCCTTAACGCCGAGCTCGCCGGGCTCGGGCTGGCCATGGCCAACCTCGGCGACATCGACGCGCAGACGCTGGCGGGCGCCCTGTCCACCGGGACGCACGGCACCGGCGCCCGGCTCGGCGGGCTCGCCACCCAGGTCGAGGCGCTCGAGCTCGTGCTGGCGGACGGGTCGGCGGTGACGTGCTCGGCCTCCGCCCGGCCGGAGCTCTTCGCCGCGGCCCGGATCGGCCTCGGGGCGCTCGGGGTGATCACCGCCGTGACGCTGCGCTGCGTGCCGTCGTTCACGCTGCTGGCGGACGAGCGTCCGATGCCGGTGGAGGAGGTCCTTGAGCAGTTCGACACGCTGGCCGCGGCCAACGACCACTTCGAGTTCTACTGGTTCCCCTACGGCCGCAAGGCCCTGGTCAAGCGGAACAACCGGCTGGCGCCCGCCGCCGCCGGCCCGCCGCCGTTGCCGGCCTGGCGGAGGTTCTGGGAGTTCGAGGTGATGGAGAACGCCGCCTTCGGGACGCTGTGCCGTATCGGCCGGGCCAGGCCGCGGCTCATCCCCGCGCTGAACAGGTTCTCCTCGGCCGCGCTGTCCGCCCGGTCCTACACCGACGTGTCCCACCGGGTCTTCGTGACGCCCCGCCGGGTCCGCTTCGCCGAGTCCGAGTACGCCGTTCCACGTGAATCACTGGGCCACGTGATCGCCGAACTGCGCCGTGCCGTGCCGCGCCTGACCGATCCGGTGATGTTCCCGGTCGAGGTCCGGGTCGCGGCGGCCGACGACATCTGGCTGTCCACCGCCTACGGGCGGGAATCGGCCTACGTCGCGATCCACCAGTACTCCGGGCTGCCCCACCAGGCCTACTTCGACCGGTTCGAGTCCATCGTGGCGGAGGTGGCCGGCCGCCCGCACTGGGGCAAGCTGCATTCGCTCGACGCCGGGCGCCTGCGCCCGCTCTACCCTCGCTTCGACGATTTCCGCCGGGTCCGCGCCGAGGCCGATCCGGACGGCAGGTTCGGCAACTCTTACCTGACCCGGGTCCTCGGGGATGCTCACGACTTGTAACGAGAAACTTACGCCATCCGCCCGGCCCGAACCGCGTCCGGTGGGCCTCTCGTAGTCCGGGTTAGTGGCCCGTGCCGCGGCCGCCGTGATCACCGCCTTCATTCACCTATGGCGGGCGCGGCACCGGTCACGTACCTGGTCGTGCCTTTCCGGCGTGGTCAATAAAGGTTCGTACTGATCCCGTGCGGGGAAAGGCAGGCAGTCGGATGCTATCGGGTTGGCTGGCGGCTAGCTACCAGGGCGGGAACGGTTCGGGCGCGGGCCGGATCGCGCTGGTCGCGGTCGCGGTGCTCGCCATCGGAGCGTACGCGGTGCTGCAGGTCAAGGCGCGGTCGCGGCGCCGGGGGGCGATGTCCGCGCGCGGCCGGCGCCGGTACGACCCCGCGGACTGGCGGACGTGGCCCACGCCGTCCTGGCCGGGCGGCCGGGACGACGAGCCGCTGTCCGGCAACGAGGAGCGATGCCGGCCGGACTGGCGATACGGCTACCCGCCCGGCTACGAGCCCTACCCCAGCTACGATCCGGCCCGGTCGCCGTGGGCCGCCCGGGACGACGCGGCGCGCGACCGGAGTTCATGAGCCCGCCCTTCCTAATCCCGACTCTGCGTGCCTAAGGTATTTGTATCGGTAACGGGCATACGCGTCGATTGGCAGCAGTTTGGGGTGCTCGCGGGAGGGGGCGTCGTGACCTTAGCCTGGGACGCACTCAACGAACTCGACGCGTACCGGATCACCGAGATCCCGCGGCGGCCCGAACCCGACGGGACGCAGGCAGCGCGAGACGAGCCTGACGACGCCGGCCGGACGCAGCGGCTCGCCGCCTTGATCGCGGCGTACCACGCCGGGGCGGACGCCAAGGGCAACGGCTCGCCGGGCAGCGGCTCGGGCACGCTGGCCCTTGGCTGGGTCAGGCACACCGCGGGCGCGCCGGTGCAGGTCCTCGCGGCGGGCGCCAGCCTGGTCGGCAGTGACGTCGGCCCGGACGTCTTCCTGACCCTGCCCGGCGGCGCGCGAGCCCAGCCGCTGCTGCGCGGCACGCTGGCCCGGCTGATGGCGCAGTTGCCTTCCTGGCGCGCCATCGGCGGGATCAGCGACGGGCTGCTGCCCGATCACGAGTACCAGGCCGGCCGCCGGACGCCCCCGTCGCTGGAAGAATGCCTGCTGGCCGTGTGGCCGGGCCCGTTCGGCTGGCTGCTTATCGCTGAACCGCTGAGCGCGGGCGAGATCCAGCGGATAGCGGACGAACTGGCTGAGCGCGAGCACTTGTCCGCGGACTATTCTGACCGGTTCCCCGAACGGGCCATGGCGGCTCGCCGGCTGAGCCTGCGGCACGCCGAGATGCGCAAGGGCGCCTCGGCGGGCATCTGGCGGGTCCGCCTGCTCGGCGGCGGCGCGGACGCCGACGCCGCGTCGCGGGTAGCCGGGCTGGTGTGCGCCTCCGCCGATCTGGCTGGCCTGCCCTACGCGGTCGCCCCGGCCGGCCCCGCGGTCCGCCGCCTGCAGGACGCCCTGGGCGAGCCGAACCCGGCTCCAGCCGGGGGCGACGCGGTGGCGGCCCACCCGTTCTACGCGAGCACCGAGTTGATCGCCGCGCTGTCCCGGCCGCCCGAACGCGAGATGCCGGGCATCCGGCTGGCGCTGCGGCCCGATTTCGATGTCACCCAGGAGCCGGCGGCTGGCCGTCAGGCGATCGCGGTGGGTGAGATCCTGGACCGGAGCCGCCGCTCAGCCGGACCGCTGATGCTGCCGCTTGACTCGCTGAACCGGCACGTGTTCGTCAGCGGCGCGACCGGGTCGGGGAAATCGCAGACCGTGCGGACCCTGCTCGAGGCCGCCACCAAGGCCGGGATCCCCTGGCTGGTGGTCGAGCCGGCCAAGGCCGAGTACCGGCTGATGGCCGCGCGCCTGGCCGGGTTCGGACCCGGGGACGCCCCCGGCCGGCGAGCCGGCGCGGCGGTTTCCCAGGTCGTTCGGATCCGGCCGGGTGAGTCGGACGCGATCGCGGCCGGCCTGAACCCGCTCGAACCCGCGCCGGACGAGGACGGCCACCGGTTCCCGCTGCAGACCCACGCCGACCTGGTCAAGGCGCTGTTCATCGCCTCCTTCCGCTCGGACGAGCCCTTCCCTCAGGTGCTCAGCGCGGCGCTGACCAGGGTGTACGAGGAGGCCGGCTGGGACCTGGCCCTGGGCGAGACCGTCGCGGCGGACACCAGCCCCGGCTACCCGAGCCTCACCGACCTGCAGCGGGCCGCGATCAGGGTCGTCCAGGAGGTCGGCTACAGCCAGCGGATCACCGATGACGTGCTCGGCTTCATCAAGGTACGGCTGTCCAGCCTGCGGCTCGGCACCACCGGCCGCTTCCTGGAGGGCGGCCACCAGCTCGACTTCGGCAAGCTGCTCGGCACGAACGCGGTGCTGGAGATCGAGGACGTCGGCGACGACAGCGACAAGGCGTTCCTGATGGGGACGGTCCTGATCAGGCTGGCCGAACACCTCCGGATGGCCAACCGGGCGAAGGCTTCCGACTCGGGGGGGGTTGGGGGGGTCGTCCCCCCCGGAGCCAGCAGAGCCTCGGGGGGGCTGCGCCACCTGACCGTCATCGAGGAGGCGCACCGACTGCTCCGCCGCCCGGAAACCGGCGCTCCCGGCGGTGCGGCGGCGCACGCGGTCGAGATGTTCGCCGGGCTGCTCGCCGAGATCCGCGCCTACGGCGAGGGCCTCATCATCGCCGAGCAGATCCCGGACCGCCTCATCCAGGACGTCATCAAGAACACCGCGGTGAAGATCACGCACCGGCTGCCCGCGGCCGACGACCGCGACGCCGTGGGCGCGACGATGAACATGACGCAGGCGCAGAACCGGTTCCTGGTCACCCTCAAGCCCGGCGAGGCCGCGGTGTTCGCCGACGGCATGGACTTCCCGCTGCTGGCCCAGATGCCCGACGGCACCAGCCGGGAGGCCGCCGCGGAGGCCGCCACCGCCACCCCCGCCGGGGTGGTCCGCACCCGCAGCGACACCTGCGGCGCCGACTGCGCCGGCCGGCCCTGCACCTTGCGGGACATGCGGGTCGCCCAGCGGGCGCTCGACGAGTACCCGGCGATCAGGCTGTGGACCGAGCTGGCGGTCGTCGCGCACCTGACCGGCTGGCCCATGCCGGTGCCGCGCACCGCGCTGCTCTCGCTGCTGCAGATGATGCCGTCCCGGCTGCGGGACTGCGCCATCTCGCACGGCGTCGACGCGGCCGTCAGCGTCCGGGTGCCGGTCATCGCCGGGCGGGTCAGCCCGGTCGGCCTCGCCTCGCACGTCAGCACCGCGATCAGGTCCCGGATCTCCCGGGGCAGCTGGCTGTGCCAGCGGGAAGAGCCCAGGTGGCTCGCCCCCGCCTACAAGTGGACGCTCGTCCTCGACGCGCTCAAGTCAGCCGACCGCAAGAACCCGGGCGCAGGCCCGCACCCGCGGAGCCCGGAATGGGAGCGGACCTACGGGCAGGCGATCACCGGCGATACCTGTGCCCGCCAGGTGGGAACGGTGCAGCGCTGGTACGACGGCGCGCAGCGGGACGGCTGGGAGGTGCGGGCCGTGGCGTTCGGCGTGGACGTCATCTCCGGCGTCGAGCGAGCCGTCGGCGCCCGCGCGGAAGACGACGACTTCGAGGAGCGCCTGACCGGCTACCTCGACCAGTTCGTCGACTGCCGCTGGCCGCGGCTGTACCTGACCGCCGATCCGCTCGGCGACCCCCCGGAACCGCGGTAAACCCGGCCTGGCTCAGGTTGTGAGAAAGGCCTAGCCAGGTGCCCTTCGTTGTCCACAGCAGTATCCACAGAAGTGTGCATTAGGTTGCCAGTAACACTGTGCATACTGGGCCGTTACCTAAAGAGTTATCCACAGGGGGTGCTTGTGGAGAACGTCGCTCAGGTCGTGGGCAGTAGTTCGGGCCGCCGCCCGGAGGACGCGGCTGACCGGGAGCGCCAGCCCCACTGGCCCGACACGCAGAGCCAGACGAGCGCCACCGCGGCGAGCAGGCGGATGCCCGGCGTGAGCCATGTCCCGTCGAACTGACCGAGGTCGTAGAGCCAGTGCGGCTCGGCCGGGCTCTGCACGGCCTGGGCGTAGATGGTCGCGCCCGCGAGCAGGCGGATCAGCACCACCCAGTCCAGCCACGACGCCGAGTACAGCGCGAGCAGGCTGATGGCCATCACGTCATACCAGGGCCGCTGGAACGCCGTGACGAACAGCCAGGCCAGGCTCAGTGCCAGGGCCGGGGCGACGGCCGGCCGGCCGGGAACCCGGTCCGGGAAGCGCAGCAGCGCCAGCAGCGCCACCGCCGCGAACAGCAGGTAGGCGACGAGCTCGAGGTGCGGCGGCACGCTCGACACGCTGAACTGGGTGTACCCGAGCACCGGGCGCCAGAAGAGCTGGTACATGGTGTCCCAGGTGATCCCCGTACTGCGGGTGACGAGCACCTTGATCGCGGGGGTCCCGGCGGCCAGGTAGGCCGGACCGACCACCACGGCAAAGCCCGCGGCGGCGGCGGCCAGGGCCCTGAGCGACCGGCGGCAGGCCCAGGCCACGGCGGCCCCGAGGAGGGCGTACTCCACCTTGATGCCGGCCGCCACCCCGATCAGCAGGCCCGCCGCAGCCGCGCCGCCGGCCGGGATCCGCGCCCGCGGACTGCTCCCCGCTAGCGGCGGGCGCGGCTCTTGCGCCGGGCGCGCCCGCAGCGCCGCGATGCCGAGCAGGCCGAACACCGCGGCCAGGCCGTCGATATGGCCGCCCGCGACGATCTCCCACAGCAGCAGCGGGTTCACCGACCACAGCAGGTGCGCCCGCAGTCGCATCCCGGGATCCGCGCGGAGCAGGCGGTCCAGGACTGCGATCACCGCGCCGAAGGCGAGCGCTTCCTCCAGCTTCAGCCAGAACGTGATGCGGGCGAGCGAGGTCCCGCCGAGTTCGGCCGCACCCCACTCCGCGGCGGTGGCCACCGGCCCGTACACGGACACCGCGTTCATCCAGCTGGACGGGATCTCGCGGGCCGGGATCTGCCGGCCGACCGGATCGCCGGCCCGCTGCAGCTGCAGCGGGGTCATGACGTAGGGGCTGTGCCCGATCACCGCCGTGCGGCCGCTGGCCGCGTAGGAGATGGAGTCCGTCGAGCCCGCGGCCGGGAGCACGGTAAGCACCACGACGGCCAGGAACGCGGCCGCCAGCACCGGCCGTACCGGCGGGCGGGCGCCCCGGGCGACGGCGGCCAGGCCGGCCAGCACGCCCGCGCCGCCCAGCACCATGGCGGCCCACAGCGACACCGTCACGAACGTGGCCGTCAGGTGCAGCGCATGCCACCACGGGGGACCGCCCGCACGGCGCATGGCGGGCACCGAGACGTTCGGGCCCGCGGCCGAGATCGCGATCATGACCAGCGCCGAGGCCGCGATGGCGGCCACGGCGAGCCAGCCGAGCAGGCGGGTGAGCCCGGGTGAAGCCAGGCTCGGCCGGGCCGCCGCGCCGGCCGCCTCGGCCCGGTCCTTGTCACTCACCTGATCGTCCGCCTGCTGCTCATCGTGGGTCCGTGAGTAGACCGTACCGGATCGCGTGCGCGCCGGTCCCGGCTCCGGACGTCAGAGCGCCGCGGGCGGCTCTGCGTCAGTCCAGGGACGTGGGTAGCCCCCGTCCCGCTACGCGCCAGGCGGCGTGCCGGGCGTCGTGACCCGTCCGTTGACCTCCGAACCTATGGCCGTGTCGCCCGCAGGCTCGGCGGCCTGCTCCTCGGGCGGCTCGGTGGCGTTCTTGGCCTCCGCCGTGGCACTGGCGTAGCGCCGCCGCATGGTGACGGCCGCGCCCGCGCCGGCCGCGGCTAGCACCGCGCCCACGCCGAGCAGCCAGCGCCAGTTCAGCAGCCGCCGGATGCCGGCCCGCCTCGTTCCGTCCGGCCTGACCTGGCGAGCGGTGGATAGCAGAGCCGACGACACCTTCGGGGCGACGGTGGTGGTGACCGCTTCCGCGGCCTCCTCGATACGGGGCGCGGCCCATTCCCTGGCGCCGTGAACGGCGTCCTCGATACGGGGCGACGCCCACTCCTTTGCGCCCTGAACGCCCTGTCGGACTCCCTGGACCGCTGTCGTTCCCGCGCGCTTCCCCGCCGGGATGGCCTGCGCGGCGACGTCCATGGCGCGATCCTTCGCGCGTCCGCCGAGCTCAGCCGCCCCGCTGGTGGTGCGGTTGGTCTTAATAAGGGACACGGTAACCTCCCGAGCGTGATTCCGCTATCACAGACTTCCCGGCTTTGCCGGGTTCAACCATCGCGCGCTACCGGTACGGTGAGGACTGGAGGAAATTTACGCCGACGAAATGTCTGGCTGTCGAGATGGCCGGATGAGGGGTCAACCGCATGACAGAGACGCTGACCGCGACGCTGCGCACCAACCAGGGGATGGTTGTCATCCGCCTCTTCGGAGATCACGCGCCGAAGACGGTACGCAATTTCGTGGAGCTGGCCGAGGGCGGCAGGCAGTGGACGGACCCGGGCACCGGGCAGGCCACCACCGCCAGGCTGTACGACGGGACCGTGTTCCACCGGGTCATCCCTGACTTCATGATCCAGGGCGGCGACCCGCTGGGATCCGGCCGGGGCGGACCCGGCTACAAGTTCGGCGACGAGATCCACCGGGACCTTGCCTTCGACCGGCCGTACCTGCTGGCGATGGCGAACGCCGGACCCGGCACCAACGGCTCCCAGTTCTTCATCACGGTGGCGCCGACACCCTGGCTGAACGGCAAGCACACCATCTTCGGCGAAGTCATCGAGGGCGCCGATGTGGTCGACCTGATCAGCCGGGTCAAGACGGGCAGCCAGGACAGGCCGGCGGAAGACGTGATCATCGAATCGGTCACGGTAGATCGCGGCCCTAGCGTTCCCTAGCTGATCGGACCAAGCCGTGAGCACGCCCAGCGATTCCGGACCGGGCCTACCGAGCGGGCCGGACGGGGGCGCGCCGGGGCCTGGCGGGGACGTCCCGACCTGTTACCGCCACCCCGGCCGGGAGACGTACGTCTCGTGCGTCCGGTGCGAGCGCTACGCGTGCCCGGACTGCATGCGCTCGGCCTCGGTGGGCCAGCAGTGCGTGGAGTGCGTGGGCGAAGGGGCGCGGAGCACCCGCCAGGCCCGGACCACCTTCGGCGGCCGCCCGGTCGCGAGCGCCGCCGTCACCTGGACGCTGGTCGCCATCAACGTGGCGGTGTTCCTGGTCACCTGGGTCCGGCCCGGCATCGTCGACGACCTGGAGATGATCGGGTACGCCTCGTACTCGGCGACCGGCCCGCTGCATGGCGTGGCCGCAGGCGAGTGGTACCGGCTGGTCACGTCCGCGTTCCTGGCCCCCGCCACCGGGCTGAGCGGCCTGGGGTTCATGGACATCCTGTTCAACATGTGGGCGCTGGTGTTCGTGGGACCCTCGCTGGAGGGCCTCCTCGGCCGGGCCCGCTTCCTCGCGGTGTACCTGCTCAGCGCCGTCGGCGGCGGAGTGATGTACTACTTCCTCGCGCCGCGGAACTATCCCGCGGTCGGTGCCTCGGGTGCCATCTTCGGGCTGTTCGGAGCGTGGTTCGTGGTGTCCAGGCGGCTGCGCCTCGACACCCGCGGGATCGTCGTGCTGATCGCCATCAACCTGGCTCTCAGCTTCTTCTTCCACAACATCATCGCCTGGCAGGACCACATCGGCGGCCTGCTCACCGGGGCGCTGCTCACCGCCGCCTACGCGTACGCGCCCAGGAAGAACCGGGCCGCCATCCAGGCCGCCGCCACCGTGGTGGTCGTGGCCCTGATCGCGGTCGCGGTGGTGGCCAGGAACGGCCAGCTCACCAGCGGCGGCCTCTAGCCAGCGGCGGCCCCTGGCGCCGGGTCAGCGCCACCTGGTGGAGAGGGTGACGCCCGCGATGATGAACGCGAAGCCCACCACGAGGTTCCACGCACCCAGGGCGGAAATACCTGGTATCGAGCCCTGCGAGAGGTAGTACACCACGATCCAGGCGAGACCGAGGATCAGGCAGACCACGATGGCCGGGCCGACCCACGGCGCACTGACCTTCCGCTGCGCCGTCTTCGGCGGCGGCGGGGTGTAGACCGTCCTCTTGCGGACGCGCGACTTGGGCACGACGGCCTCCTGCGTAGCAACCTGGCGAAGCCAGCCAGCGATCAAACCCGGTGATGCGGACCTAAGCGTAGCCGCTCCTCGCGGTGGTCGGTGCGATCCGTGTTTTCCAGGCGACGTCGGTGACTAATAGGTATCCTTCAGTTTCTCTTAGTCACCGTACAGCGCTGCCGATATCGCGATGAATGGATGGGGTCGTGCGCCACGTTATCCGTGCTGCCGGGGAGATCCTGCTGACCGCGGGAGTGGTCGGGCTGCTCTTCATCGGCTACCTGATCTGGGGCACCGGGCTGCGGGCGGCGTCCGCCCAGCGGGCGCTGACCGGCGAGCTGAACCAGCAGTGGCAGCGGGCTCCGGGGCGCGCCGGCGCCATCGGCGCCCCGGAACAGTTCGACGTCGCCACCGGGCAGCCCTTCGCCTTCATCACGATCCCGGCCTTCGGCCAGCAATGGCGGTTCCCCCTGATCCAGGGGACCGCCCTGGCCCAGCTGAACGTGAGCCCTGGTCACGTGCCGGGCACCCAGTGGCCGGGACAGCTGGGCAACTTCGCCGTGGCGGGTCACCGGGTGACGGCGGGCAACCCGTTCTGGTCGCTGCCCTCGATGAAGGACGGTGACCTGGTGTACATCGAGACCCGGCGCAACGACTACACCTACCGGGTCATCGGCAAGAAGTGGGTGGCGCCGGCCGACACGGCCGTGCTCGACCCGGTGCCCGGCCGGCCGCGGCAGCGGCCGGCCAGGCGCCTGATCACGCTGATTACCTGCGATCCGGCCTGGACCGGCACGCACCGGGTAATCGTCACCGGCGTGCTGGTCGCCGCCAGGCCCCGCTAACCGACAACCGCAGGAGCACGCATGTACGCCTGGCTCTGGCACCGGCTGCCCGGCCGCACCCCCGCCCGGGCGGGGGTGCTGACCCTGGTCATCCTGGCCGCCGCGGCGGCCCTGTGGTTCTTCGCCTTCCCCTGGGCCTCGGTCCACCTGCCGATCGACACGTCCGGCTTCAGCGGCTAGAACCTCAGAACCCGTTCCCGCCACCTCCGCCGTTCCCGCCACCTCCGCCGTTCCCGCCGACGCCCCCGCTGGGAGTCGCGGTGGGAGAGCCCGGAGCGGACGGGGACCCGGACGGCGACGCGGCGGGCTGGACGAAGATGGTCACGGTGGTCCCGGGCGCCTCGGTGGTCTGGGCGGGGGGATTCTGGTGCCAGACCTGACCCGGGGTGGTGCCGGCCGGGCCGGCGATTGTCTGCGCGTTCACCTTGAAGCCCTGACTCTGCAGCAACGCCTGCGCGCTCTGCTCGCTCAGGCCGGTCACGCTGGGCACGCTCGCCGCGCCAGAGACGAATATGGTGACCTTGGACCCGGGGTCCACCATGCTGTGCGGTGCCGGGTTCTGGTTCACCACCGTCCCCGCGAGCTCGGTCGACGTCGTGTCCTGCTGGACGACGACGTTGAAACCGGCATTCTGCAGCGTTGTCTCGGCCGTGGCCTGCGGCTTTCCTTCCACGTCGGGGACGCTGACCTTGCCTGGTCCGGACGAGACGTACAGCGTGACGAGCGTGTTCGCCGGGACGTTGTTCCCCTCGGCAGGGCTGGACTTGATCACCAGGCCGCTCTTGATGCTGTCGTTCGGCTGATTGACCACGGCCGAGCGCAGGTGCGCGGCGGCGATCTGCTGCCTCGCCAAGGCGACGGGCTCGGTGTTGACCAGCGGCACCGCGTAGGTCTTGCCCGCGCCGGCCAGCAGGAAGTAGGCCGAGGCGGCGACGACGCCGATCACCAGGACCAGGCCGATGACCCACGGGATCCAGCGGCGGCTCGCGCCGCCCCCGCCGCCCCGGCCCCGGTCATAGCCCCGGCCCGCGTAGTCGTAGTCCTCGACCGGCGGGATCTGCGACGTCGCCCCGCCCATCATCGGGCCGGCGCCCATCCGCTGGGTCTGCGGGTACATGTCGAACCTGGTCGGCGGCGCCGCCGCCACCGGCATGCCGGAAGCGGCGCGCTGCAGGTCGGCACGCATGTCGCCGGCGGTCTGGTACCGGTCGCCCGGGGGCTTGGCCATCGCCTTGAGCACGATCGCGTCCGCCCACGGGGGGACGTCCGGGTCCACCCGGGACGGCGGCACCGGGTTCTCCCGCACGTGCTGGTAGGCGATCGCGACCGGCGAGTCGCCGGTGAACGGGGGCCGGCCGGTCAGCAGCTCGTACAGCAGGCAGCCGGTCGAGTACAGGTCGCTGCGGGAATCGACCCGCTCGCCGCGGGCCTGCTCCGGCGACAGGTACTGCGCGGTGCCGATCACCTGGGCCGTCTGGGTCATCGTGGCCTGCGCGTCGCTCATCGCCCGGGCGATGCCGAAGTCCATGACCTTGATGTCGCCGTTGCGGGTCACCATCACGTTGCCGGGCTTGATGTCGCGGTGCACGATGCCGGCCTGGTGGCTGTAGTCCAGGGCGCGCAGCACCCCGTCGATGATCTCCA